>Ga0105239_10000754_pt1 | contig 45868 bp, 43 predicted proteins | sample KBSC44metaG_FD_92761 | JGI IMG/M metagenome (GOLD analysis project Ga0105239, IMG submission 92761) | Corn rhizosphere microbial communities from Kellogg Biological Station, Michigan, USA - KBS C4-4 metaG | ecosystem: Host-associated > Plants > Roots > Rhizosphere > Soil | place: Michigan, USA...
GGGCCTTGTGGACGTACCGGACGAGAGGATCGATAACCTGGCAGCCCTCGTAAAGCCCGAACGCACCGTTCCCACCCAGGTCGCCATCGTCGATATCGCCGGTCTGGTAAGAGGCGCCAGCAAGGGCGAAGGCCTCGGGAATAAATTCCTGGCGAATATTCGGGAAGTGGACGCCATCATACATGTGATCCGTTGCTTTGAAGACGAGAATATCCTCCGGGACGAAGGCCCCATCAATCCCATCGGCGATAAAGAGATCATCGATACCGAGCTCCAGCTGAAAGACCTCGAAAGCGTAGAGAAAAAGTTCAGCCGCGTCGAAAAGATGCTGAAAACGGGTGACCCGAAAACAAAGGCCGAATACGAGGTTCTCAAGCGCTGCAAGGACCACCTCGAACAGGGCCGCTCCATCCGCGAGCTGGATCTGAGCAAGGAAGACCGGACGGCCATCGCCGACCTGTTCCTGCTCACCGAAAAGCCCGTCCTCTACGTCGCCAACGTCGACGAAGCCTCGATGCACACCGGCAACAAATTCTCCGAAGCCCTCAAGGCCGCCGTCACCGGTGAGAATGCCCAGGTCATCGTGATGAACAATTCCATCGAAGCGCAGATCGCCGAGATGGAAGACCCCGCCGATCGCCAGCTCTTCATGGAAGAATACAAGATGACCGAGCCCGCCCTCAACAAGCTCGTCCGCAGCGTCTATAAGCTTCTCGGACTTTACACCTACTTCACCGCAGGGGTACAGGAAGTGCGAGCCTGGACCATCCACGAAGGCTGGAAGGCTCCGCAGGCCGCCAGCGTGATCCACACCGATTTCGAAAAAGGATTCATCAAGGCCGAAGTGATCGCCTACGCCGACTATATCAAGTACGGCTCCGAAGCTGCCGCCCGCGATAACGGAAAGCTCCGCATCGAAGGAAAGGATTACGTCGTCAAGGACGGCGACGTCATGCACTTCCGCTTCAACGTATAACAAGCGGCGCCGCCCCCAGCGAAAAAAGCCGTCCCGGGGGACGGCTTTTTTCGCTAAAGAATATTATACCCAAACGAGATATAATATAGTCCCCCAATATTCGCATTTCCGATCGCATCCCTATAATACTTATTGAGCAGATTCGTCGCGCCGATCTTGATCACACTGCTGGTCATATGCGGCATCTTCATGCTGACCTGCGCATCCAACGTCCCAAACGACGGCGTGATCCCGGTAATAAACGAAGACTGGTACAGATACTCCTGCTGCCACCGGTAAGTAACATTGAACCCATAGTATTTCGCAATAGTATAGTTCGCGAATGAAAGATTGAACTTGTTCTTCGGAGTATTGAAATCCGTCTGCTGGCTATTGTCGTTCCCCGAGATATTGTTGTACGCATAGTTGCCGGAGGCGACAAAGCCGCTGGGCAGCTTATATTCCAGGCTCAATCCCGCCCCCAGCGTTTTGACCGTGTTGGTGTTATTCGTATAGATACCGAAGGTATTGCTTCCGTTTTGCACATAGGAGCCCGTAGCAAAGGGATCCTTCACCAACACCGTCAGACCGATGAAATTCGTATATCGCGCATAGAACCCATATACGTCGATCAGCAGCCTTCCCCCGATCACCCCCTTATAACCAAGCTCCCAGCTGGCCACCGTCTCGGGCTTGAACTCCTTGTACTGGTAGGCCGTCGGCGGCGTACCCGTAGCCGCATATTTGTTCAGCTGCGCCGTATCGTAGGTAGTGCCGTCGCTCAGGCCATAGGCGCTGATGAACTGCGGCAACCCGCCGATCAGTCGCGCGGACCCGGTCTGAAGATTGATGAACTGGTTCTGTGTCGTGGGGAACCGGTATGCCGTCTGGAAGGAGGCGCGGATATAATTGTCCTTGGCTACTTTGAACAAAGCCGTCGCCCGGGGAGTGAACCGGCCCTTGAAGTTCGAGTTCTTGTCATAGCGGCCCGACACCGACAACTTAACGAAGTCATCGGCAAAGGCCCGCTGCAGCTGCGCAAACGCGCCCGTCTCGTTGATATTGATCCGGCCCGCGGTGTCGGCAAAGATCGTCCCGTGGGAATTGAGCACGAATTCCCGGGTGGATGCGCCAACCGTCACATCCACGGTCTTCTCCACATCCCCGAAATTGTACATGCCTTCCCCGACATAGAGATTCGTCTGATCGTTGAACTTGCCTCCCTTGGGTATCGCCTGCGACTTCAGCGTGTTAAAGGTCTGTTTGAAGGCATCCGTTCCAGGCTGGAGCCGGTTGGCATCAGCCGCCAGGCGCGCCGCATTGCTGGCGGCGAGATAAGCCTCCTGCCCGCTTTGTCCTGTCCCGTAAGCCTGCTGCAGCGCCTGCGCATAAGCACCCAGATAGGTCGGCGCCCATACCGTCGCCGTCGGCGCATAGGCCTCGTTCATCAGCGTGGCCACGGCCACCATATCGTAGGAATCCCCTGCGTTCTCCTGCGTGGTGTATGCCCGCACATAGAAATGCTTCCCGCTTATCTCCGCCTTATACTGGCCGATCTTCACATTTTTCAGACTATACCGGTCCGTACCCTGGTAGACGGTGCTGGCGACACCATAATTCCCGGTCAGGCTGATCGTGGTTCCCGGAGTCAGCTTATAGAAAAGACCGCCCGAGAACTTGGCGTTATACGCATTGTAGTCGGTCAGCGCATTCTCCGCATACCCCGTCCGGGTAACATTGGAAGCCGAAGGGGTCAGCGCCGCGACCGTTCCCGTTTGCACCGCCAGCGTTTGATACTGCTGGGCCTTTGCCTGGTACTGCGCCGCAAGCGCCGCATTACCCGCCAACGCAGCCTGCTGGGCGGCGACTGCCGCCTGTTGGGCCGCGGCGGTTGCCTGTTGCGACTGGCCGGTGAAGATCGATTTCACATTAAAATAGGCGCTTTCATCGCCGTAGACATTGATCCCGTCATAATCCGGCGCCCCACTATGATCATGCCCCGCCAGGATCTGCCCCGTCACCGGGCTGAAATTCCGGGTGTCGGTGCCCGTCCAATCCTTCGCCTTTACATAATCCGCGGAGATCCGGAAAGCAAACTTATTATCGAATGCCTGGGCATACCGGGCCGCAATATTGTAATAAGGCTGGGCATTCATATTGGCATCCCCGAGGTGGTTCACCCCTTGTTTGTACAGCGCACTGAAACCCTGGTATTTAAAAGGATCCTTGCTCGTCATCAACAGGGTCCCCGTCATGCCACCCGAACCATACAACGCCGAAGAGGCGCCCGGCAACAATTCCACATTGTCGATATCCAGCTCCGAAAGCCCAACGATATTGCCGACCGAGAAATTCAACCCCGGCGCCTGGTTGTCCATGCCGTCCACAAATTGGTTCATCCGCGTATTGCCGCTCCCGTTGAATCCCCTCGTCCCCGGCGTCTTGAACAGCAACGACGAGGTCACCATGTCCACCCCCTTCAGGTTGGCGATGGCATCGTAAAAGGATGGGGCGGGAACCTCGTGGGCCTCGGTTGCCCCGATCCGCTCGATCGACACCGGCGATTCCAGGCTGCGGATGGCCCCGCGCGTAGCGGACACCACGACCTCTTTACCCAGCGTCGAGGCGGGCACGAAGTCCACTGTCACCGGCGCAGTCGTGCTGGTAACGTTCACCTCCTGCGTTTCAAAGCCGATGGACGAAAAGACAAGGACGAACGGCGGCTGGGGAACGACCACCAGCTTGAAATTACCATGATCATCCGTAAAGGTCCCGATCGAGGTGCCTTTGAGGGTGACGCTCACGGCCGGAACCCGGTCCTTGGTCACCGATTGACGGACCGTACCGGTTAATGTAAGAGGGGTCTGGGCGTTGGTAGCTAGGGAGAAAAAGAGGGCAAAGCAGTATAATGCCGACTGCAGTAGGTTATTTCTCATTGCGCAAGTTTTCGTTAAGTAAGCTATTATCACTAAAATACACATTGTAATGTTGACCTGAAAATTTAATTTTGCGCGCTAAGGGACAAATTTTCCCGGTCAATCGTTCAATATGAAGCAGCTACAATTTCCCCAACAAACGAAATTCTACCGCGGAAAGGTCCGCGATGTCTATACGATATCCGACAAATGGCTGGTCATGATCGCATCCGATCGCATCTCCGCCTTCGACGTCATCCTGCCGCGCCCCATTCCCTATAAAGGCCAGGTCCTCAACCAGATCGCCGCCTATATGCTGAAGGCTACCAGGGATATCTGCCCGAACTGGTTACTCGAAACGCCCGCCCCCAATGTTGCGGTTGGCCGTAAATGCGTACCGTTTCGGGTAGAGATGGTCGTCAGAGGCAACCTCACGGGTCACGCCGCACGTACCTACGCATCGGGAAAAAGAGAGCTGTGCGGCGTTCCGCTACCCGAAGGGATGAAAGAAAATGACTACTTCCCCACCCCCATCATCACCCCATCCACAAAGGCCGAGGTCGGCCATGATGAGGACATCAGCCGGGAAGAGATCATCCGCCGGGGGATCGTAAATGAGAACGATTATGCCCAGCTGGAAAAATATACGCTGGCCCTCTTCGCCCGTGGCCGCGAGCTGGCCGCCAAACGGGGGCTCATCCTGGTGGACACCAAATACGAGTTCGGAAAAATAGACGATACCATCTACCTGATGGATGAGATCCACACCCCCGACTCCTCCCGGTATTTCTACGCCAAAGGGTTTGACGAACGGCAGGCAAAAGGGGACAAACAACAGCAGTTGAGCAAGGAATTCGTACGGGAATGGCTGATCGCCAACAATTTTATGGGCAAAGAAGGCCAGACAGTACCCGTGATGTCGGACGAATGGGTGGAAACCATCAGCAAACGCTATATCGAGCTATATGAACAGGTCATCGGCGAACCCTTCCACCCGCAACCCCTGAGCGATGAAGAGACCTATCAGCGGGCACTGTATTCGATAAACAATCTGGAGGGTTAACCGCCCTTCGGCAAAGTGAAGGATATCGTACTGCCCTTCCCGGGCTCGCTCTCGATCCGCATCTGCCCGCCATTGCGGGAAAGGAATTCCTTGCAAAGCATCAACCCCAACCCCGTGCCGGCCTCGCCGCCCGTGCCGCGCGTAGTGTAGTAATTGGCATCCATCAACTTCTGCAGCCCCTCAGGTGAAATACCCATCCCCGTATCCTGCACCACCACCTCTATATACGATCTCATCTCCCGCGCTTCGATAAAGATGGAACCCTCCTCGGGAGTGAACTTAATGGCATTGGAAACGAGATTGCGCAACACCAGGTTGATCATGTCCTTGTCGGCATATACATACACCGGCTGCTCGATCTTGCTGTTCATGTAAATATGCTTTGCCTCCGCCTGCAATCGCAGCAGCTGCATCACCTCCCTCGTGATCCGCGCAATATCGAGCAGCTGTGGTTTCACCGACTCCGCCTGCATCTGGCTTTTGGCCCACTGCAGCAGATTCTCCATCAGCCCCGTCGTGTAAGTCAGCTCGTTGACCACTTCCGGGATAAGGATCTTGATCTCATCTCCCGGCAGATCATACAGCTGCACGTTTCGAAAAAGATTGCGCAGGGCATACAGGGGTGACTTGAGGTCATGTGCAATGATCGAAAAAAGCTTGTTCTTAAGAGAATTCAGCTCCGTCAACTGGTAGGTCTGCTCCTCCAGCAGCGCCGCCTTCCCGGAAATATCCGCCTTTTGCCGTAAGATCTTCAGATTGCTGCGCCGTAGCTGCCAGTTCTTATCCCGGGTCTGGGTCTGATACCTCGTATTCTCATTTTTGATCAACAGCAAGCCGTAAAAGATAAAAAAGACGGCGAGCAGGTGATTGAAAACGTAAAAATAGAAGTTATGCTTCTCGAGACTGTAAGCATAGTCTTTCCAGATCAGCGCCACCAGGAAATAGCAGGCCATGGAAAGCGTAAATGAAAAAACGATATTGTAAATACTCTGGAGGAAGAACACCGAGAGTACCCCATACAGAACGAAAAAGAACTCGATGCCCGCATCGATGCCCAGGGCATAGCTTAAGGTCGTCACAAGCGGGTAAAGTGTAAAATACAGCAGCCGGGCAAACTCATACCGCTGATAGTGATTGGCTACCAATACAAAAAAGCTGATCAGCGCAGGCGCGCCTGCAGCCAACCGGGCGATGGAAGGAAAATGATCCCTGTTGAACAGGCCAAGCACGGGAATGATAATACCCGCCGCCAGCCCAAGAAAGTTCATGACATTGAAAATACCCAGCTTCCGCTTTTCGTAGCTGCCAAGCGAAGGCCGGTAACCGATGTTCCAGACATAACCTCGAAGACGAAAGAAACTTTTTGCAGCCTTGTTCATGGTCGAGCCTGAGTTTAGTTTAAGGGTTGCGATCGACGGGTACGGACGCAAGAACGATTTAGCTACTAAATAAAAAGTTATTGATTAAACGTACGTTCAACAGTTTTTGTTGGATTCAAATCTATCGGAATTTTATTGAAACTGCAATTATTACATATATAGCATTTCTGCAAATCATACCCCTCATCCAGGACAGGACCGCCTATAACGATACAGAAAAACAAGGAATTGAGTCTTGGCCCAAAACGTCCGCGGGCAATAAAAAAGCGCATCGGAGCCTTATTTCTTCGACCCCTCTCGATCCGGGCTGCTCTGCCTTGTCCGGCTCCTGGCCTTATTGAACGTGTGCACCCCCTTTTCAACACCCTTCCGCAGCAACTTTTGTTCCTCCGCCGGCAAATGGATCGCCTCCTGGCAGGCCGGGCTACAGCACCCCTCATACTTCTCCGCGCAGGCGGCGCACTGAATAAAAAGTAAATGACACCCCTCATTCCGGCAATTGGTATGCGTGTCGGCAGCCGCCCCGCATTGATGACAATGAGAGATCACCTCATTGCTGATCCGCTCTCCCATCCGGTTGTCAAAGACAAAATTCTTTCCCCGGAACTTATTCTCCAACCCCTGCTCCTTGACGGAATTGGCATAGTGTATGATCCCACCCTCCAGGTGAAACACATTTGAAAAACCCTTATGCAAAAGATAGGCGCTGGCCTTTTCACACCGGATGCCACCGGTACAGTACATGATGATGGTCTTCTCCTTTTGCTTGTCGAGCATCTCCGCCGACATCGGTAGCTGGTCGCGAAAAGTGTCCGACGGCACCTCGATCGCCCCGTCGAAATGCCCCACCTCGTACTCATAGTGATTACGCATATCCACGACGATGGTATCCGGGTCATCGGTCAGCCGGTTAAACGTCTCGGCATCGACATACTTCCCCTTTTGGTTCATGTCGAAACCGGCATCGTCGATCCCGTCCGCCACGATCTTATCCCTCACCTTTACCTTCAGGACCCAGAAGCTTCTCCCATCGTCGTCGACGGCGATATTCAGCCGCAGTTGCTCCAAACCCGCGATCCCTTCCAGCAAGGCCCGCAACCGCTCAAAATTCGGCTGCGGAACGCTGATCTGCGCGTTGATCCCCTCCCGGGCCACATAGATGCGGCCAAAGACCTTCAGCGCGGAAAGCACGGAATACAGCTCATCCCGGAATAACCGGGGATCGGCGATCGGAAAATACCGGTAAAAAGAGATCGTCGTCCGCGGATCGGATTCCTGGTACAAACGCTCCTTCAGCTCCTTCTGCGAGACGCGATTATGCAATGCGGCCATCGCGCAAAATTACGAAAAATCCCGGCGCCGGCGATGCTGCTCCGCCCGCACCGCCTACGTCACCACCGCCCCCGCCCGCCGCCCAGCAAGCCTCCAAAGCCAAATCGCACCCCGGTGAGCCAATATCGCCCGCCCCACCACGAACTGACCACATCCACCCGCAGCAGCTTGAAGATGTTCTCAAGGCCCCAGAACATCTCCTCATAATGGTTGCCCCCACTGACGTAGAAAACGTTAGCCCCGCCTACAAGATGCCAGTTCAAGCGCCGGAACAACGGGATCTTGTTGGTCAGAAACCCATTGAAATGGTGCTCGAGATGCGCCGTAGCATAGAAATTATCGGTATTGCTGTTGGCATAATAAGGCGCCACCTGGAAGCTGTTGAGATATTGGCCGGCGAGAAGGGTCTGGTTACCGTCGAAATGCTGGTAATCGGGCAGATACACGGAGTTGGCATTGAGGAATCCTCCCAGCGAGAACCGGTACCGCAACTCCCCCCGCAACTTGAAATTCAGGCCATCCCAGACCGAGAACGACCATTTGTCGAAGTTCACGTCACTTCCCAACACTCCCCCCCACCCCTTGGTATAGCTGACGGCGAACGTCGGATACTTCGAACCGATCGATACCTTCCGGTTGGGGTATTCAATGTACCGTTGCCCCAGTTGATATTCCAGGTTGACCGTCGTCACCAACGCCTGGTTCGGAGCAACCAGCAACGGCGCATTCGGTAATTCTACCGGGATATTGAGGGTAAAGGCCCTGCGCGATTGCTTGATAAAGGAATAGTAAGTTGTATTCTCAAGGGGTTGCCGGTCTTCATACTGGGCCTTAATGGTTAGCCGCATGCCGTTATCAAAACGCGTCGCCGACCTCAGTTCGGCCCACCGGCTTTCATAGATCTTCATATAGTTTCGCCCCCAGAAAAGAGTATAAAGGGCGTTCACCATCTCCGAAATAGGATTGTCAGGATTGTATTGCCCCACCCTCCTGCCCCCGGCCAATGTCCAGCTCTGGCGGGATGCCGCCACGTCATCGCCCTCCCGGTTGAACACTCTCCGGTCAAGATTCAGCTCTCCCCAGGCGTTGAACAGCCTGTCGTTGAATCCATATCGAAAATGCGGCGAAAAGCTGAGATCCCCCCCTCCACCGGGCAGCCGCTTGCTGATCCGTCCGGCCACGGTCAGGTTGATCCCTTCAACGGTATTGTAGCTCACGTTGGGCAACAAACCCTCCATGGAATAACGCAGAGGCCGCGGCTGCCGGAAATCGCTCCGGTCAAATCCCTCGATCAGCAGCTGTCCCGCCTTTACCGGTCCCTGCCGCTTCAACAGCGAATCCCGGTTCCGCTTCGTACCCATCGAATCCTGGCTATACCGGTAGAGGCTATCCCGGATGACATAATTGATCTTCTCGTCCGGCTCGAGCGGCAACGGCCGGATGCTATCCCAGTAGGCCTTCGTCTTCCGGTTCCCGGCCGTGTCATAACGGATCAGTACATTGTTGAAGAAGCGCTTCCGGAACGCCGGCGCGACATCGTAGTTATTGTAAACATTCAGAAAGTTACCGACGGCATCGATGCCCAGGATGTTGAAAGTAAAATAAATGACCTGGCTCTTCACCAGCCAGACCTCCCCGCTTCTGCCTGCCGCTCCCGAAGAGACTGCCGTCCCCATCGGCGCATGGATCTGCTTTATCTCCAACGTGTCCAGTATTTCCAGCTGGGACTCTTTCAACAACCGCAGATCCAGACTATGGATCCTCCACTCCCCTTCGATAATATCGATCTTCCCCGAGAACAAGGGTTCATATTTCCGTCTCGGGATCACCTGGATCTCGTTGATCTCCTTCCCATCTTCAAAGTAGCTCCCCAGGAATTTATAGCGGTAATAGCTCAGCGCCGCATCGGCGATCGGCGAAACAAACCCACGCGGATTCAGCTGGTCTCCCAGCACTGTCACGTTATTCTTGTAAAAATTGATAAAGGTAGGGATGCTGAAGCCGTACCCGTTGCTCCCACTCTGCCTCCCCGACAACACTTCCAGTTTGATCTTGTCCGGCCGCTTAAAAGCCACCTTCGTGAGAGACTCCGACAAAAAGATGATCCCCTTCCCCGCCGAGTCGACACCCATATCCTTCTTATCCGATTCCTGGATCTTCTGTCCGAGGATCCGCCTGGGTAACCCCCGGGTGCGCATCAGTGTCTTGATATAAGCCTCACAGGTGAACGAATCCAGCGGACTTTCATATTCCCGGCGCTTTTGGATGGCATGCCGGATGATCGCATAGGCCGGATCCTCTCCACCGGGCCGTACCACTACTTCGGCCATCGACAGCTGCAACGGGGATAGCCGGAAATCGATGACCAATGCTGCCACCTCCACCGAAACGGTCTTCTCCTGCCGTCCATAGCCCACATATTGACAAATTAAGGTGTATTTTCCCGGCGACAGCTCGATGCCATACTTTCCATCGCCCCCGGCAGTCACCCCACGGGTCGTTCCTTTGATCAAAATGGAAGAATAAGGCAGGACATTCCCCGTTTCATCCCGAACGGTGCCGGTAACCCGGGTAGCCCGGGCCCCGATACAGCAAAGGACCGGGAGTACGAATAAGATAAGGCTCCTCATTGATTACTCCGGATTTCATTTTCGTAAGAATGCCGCGGTAAGCGAACCGCCGCCGCCTACCAGCGCACCGATAAATCCCGTCACCACCAGCAAGGCAACGGAAGATCCATGCAAATAGACCATTCCGGCAACCCTTGCCGACAGGATGCTGTTATTGGCCATATCGAAATAGGTGGCAAGACCACCCCAAAGCAGGAAAAGCGCGACAAAACCGGCAAAGAAGGCACGAAGGGGTCGCTGCGGGATCAGAGCACTGACGACAAATGCCGCGATAGCGATGCTCCACCAGGGAAGGAACAGCCCGCAAATAAAGCTCAGCAGCGCGATAAGCAAAATCGATACAAAGAATTTTATCATGGCTAATCCTATTATTGGTTAGAAAAATGCACGGTCCATTTCACGCGGCTGTCCTTCACATCCTCCAGCCCCATCACCCAAAGGTTATTGTATTCGCCGGCAGCCCATTTGTCGACGAAATTGTCATAGTAGCGACTCCCCGGATTTCCGCTCTGTCCGCCCGGATAGATGCCCAGTGCCCCGGTCTTATCCGTCAGCTCAACGATCATCCTCCAGCTGGGCCCGTGCAGCTTCTTGGCCGCATTGATACAATGCACGCCTCCACCGATCGGCAGGTTCGTACGGCTCAACTGAGGGATCCGCAGCAGATGCCGGACCCAGGTATCTTTATTCTTTGCCCAGGTGAGCCGGCCCGCATTCGCAGCCGCCGCGAGGTCGGGAACGGCCTGCAGAAAGGCCTTGGTGACCACCTGTTGCAAGGTCTCTTTCTCTGGCGTGTTGATATTGTCGATGAAGGAATAGGCCGAATCCTTCAACAAGGACTCCAGCAACGTGCTCTCAAAGGGCCGCATCAGGTTGAGGCTCGACTTCGAGAACTCATCGTCATAGATATCCTTGGTAAGATGTCTCCACCAGTACTGAAAGATCACCGGGCCCTCCTCGTCGGGATTGTTGGTGCAGTTCCATTCCCGGAAGACTTTGAGATAGTTCTTCTCGTCCGCACTCAGCGGCTCCTCATGAATATTCCGGAGCAGCAAGGGTTTGGCCATCGCCGCAAAGACGTCATAGTTGCTCGTTTGCATCAACTTCATATCGCCCGGGGTGATGGAGTTCAGGTTATTCAGCATCCGGTTGATGGTCAATCCCCGGTATGGCGGGAAATCGATACCCAGATAGTAAGGATAGCTCGTATCCACCGGGGTTTGGTTGGCGCTGCTGACAAATCCGCGGCCGCTATCGAGCGTATCCAGCAACATCGTCGGGTTCTCCGGCTGCGGGATATTCCCCTGCCACCGATAGCTGCTATCCTCGCCCGGCATGACAAATCGTCCCTGCTCCTTCCATTTGGCCGGGAATTCGCCCTGCTGCCAGATAGCTACCACGCCGCTCTTGTCCGCATAGGCAAAATTCTGACCAGGACTCTTGAAGGTCACGATCGCCTCCTTGTAGTCCGAATAGTTCCGCATCGACTGGAACCGGCTAAAAGTCCTGATCTCGTTGGAGGAGTCGGCCGGCTTCCAGTGAACGGCATAACTTCGGGTGGTTCCTTCCTCCGAAAAACCGGGGAAGCCGGGATCATACATGACCGGACCAAAAACGGTCGAGGCCACGGTATCGTAAAAAGGCTGACCGCCCTTGACCACGATCGTATCCACTCGCTGGTCTGCCGGTACCCACTTTCCATTGTACCAGTATTCTTTCCGCGTCTCATCCTTGAATTTGATGGAATAATAGTCCCGGACGTCCCGCTCCGCATTGGTGATCCCCCAGGCACAGCTGTCGTTGAATCCGATGATCACATAAGGGGCGCCTGGGAACGAAACTCCATAGACATTGTAGTCCGGAGTATGGATCTGCATCTGGTACCAGATCGACGGCAGATTAGTACTGAGATGGGGATCGTTGCAAAGGATCGGCCGGTGGCTCATCGTCTTGCTGCCGCTGATCGCCCAGTTATTGCTGCCGTTGTCAGGGTCCGGCTTAGACTCCGCCGCCGTTACGGTCAGCGGCATATTGAGATAAAGACTATCTGCGGTAGCCGGCGCCTTTGGGCTAAAGCCCGCGGGTGAAAAATGAGTCCCCTTCGGAATGATCGGATCGACGCTATCCTGTACCTCGGGATACAGTTTGGCAAAGTCTACCTTGTTGAAAAAACTTTTCGCGTTGGTCATCTCGAAGTCATTGTCATGGCCAGCCAGGTCATAGGCCATGTATTTGACAAAAAGCGCGATCTTCAGGTTCGTCCACGGTTCGGGCGAATAGTTCAGCAACTTGTATTCCAGCGGCAGCTCACTGGCCTTTAGCTGGCTGATATAGGCGTTGACACCCGCCGTATAGGCGTCACAGTCCGCTTTTACAACGGGATCCTCTTCCATCTTCGCCAGCGCTGCCTTCGCCGCCGTCACCATTCCCAGCCGCCGCATGCTGCGATCGTAGCTGATATAGGCATTATTCCTGCCCGCGCCCAACACCTCGCTCACCCGGCCCGCCGCGGCAAAGGTCTGGAACTCCATCTGCCAAAGCCTGAACCTCGCGTGCAAATACCCCTGGATGTAAGAGGCATCCACATGATTGGCCGCAAAGACATGCGGCACCAGGTTCTCATCGAAGTAGACATCTCCCTTTCCTTTCAACCCTGCCAATAAAAGATTCCCGTCGAAACTCTTGTTCACCGGTTCGGCATTCTGCCAGAACCCGTGCTGAGGACTAAAAAATTGGCCAAAAGGCGGGGTCTTCTGTAGTCCGCCCCACTGACGGCTCAAACAATAGATCAACCCTACGGTCAGGATAAGTGAAAGCAGGAAGGGGATTATTCTCATGAGAAATGGCTATTATTCCGTTAAAGTACTTCAAAACTACCACAAAATGGTATTGTCCCATTCCCTTCTTCGTCTCAATTTTGTACTTATAAAAACGTCGTATTCTAAACGTACTCTTTAAGTCAGTTCAGGTGGTTCAGGTAGATGAATAGGCCGTGCTCAGCAATGAGGCGGCTTATTTTTTTAACACGCGGGCAAGCGTCCCGATCTCTTCCGCCGTATTGAAGGCGTGCAACACGATCCGTAACCGCTCGCTCCCCTTGGGCACCGTCGGATACAGTATGGGCCTAACATCCAACCCCGCCGCCTGCAACTTCTCCGCCAGGGCCCGCACGGCATCGTTTCCCGGGACGATCACCACCTGGATAGGAGTCCGGCTGTCGAGCCGCTGGTAGCCGATCTCCGCTGCGCGCCATAGGTCGATCAGCCGCGATAGTTGTGCCCGCAGGGACCCCAACTGCGGTAATAACGCATAGGCCCGGCCGATGGCCTGGACACTGGCGGGCGGCAACGCCGTCGTATAGATCAGGCTTCGGCTGAAATTGATCAGATAGTCCCGCAAAATCGAACTACCCAGCACCGCCGCACCATGACAACCTACAGCCTTCCCAAACGTATAGACGCGCGCAAAACACTCCTCCTGCAATCCCAGCGCCTGTACAAGCCCTTCTCCCGCCTCCCCGATGACCCCCGTTGCGTGCGCCTCATCGACGATCAGCTGCGCCCCATGCTGCCGGCACAGCGCCGCCATCTCCTGTAACGGCGCCTGGTCCCCATCCATGGAAAATACCGACTCGGTCACGACAAAACAAGTGCCGCCACCGCTCCGGGCCGACAGCCGCCGCTCGAGATCGGCGCAGTCGTTATGTGCAAACGAATAGGCCTGGGCAAAAGATAATCGCACCCCGTCCCGGATCGACGCATGGCTAAGCGCATCATAAAGCACCACATCTCCCCGCTGAGGGACACAGCTCAGCAAACCCAGGTTCGCATCATATCCCGAATTATAGATCAAGGCCGCCGGCGCCGCATGAAACTCCGCCAGCTGCTCCTCCACGTCCTCGATCAACGCATAATTTCCCGCCAGCAGCCGCGATCCGCCACTCCCATGCGCCAACGCCCCCGGCTCACCCTGCTCCAGCAACCCGTTCCGCACTACCCCCAGGTAATCGTTCGAACAAAGATCGACCTTCCCCTCCGGCAGCCGAAGCTTCCGGAACGCTGCATTCGCGCGCCTTTCGGCCAATTTCCGATCTAAAAAGGTCTCGTCCCGCATCGCAAAATTTCCGGCAAACCTACGTAATTTCGCCCCATGGAACCCACCACCGGTCAAAAGAACATTCTCGGACTCCAGCTTCCCACCGACCCGCGATGGGTCCATCTGAGCAGCATCTCCCTCGAGGCCATCCTCACCGATCACGCCTGGTGCGAACAAAAAGCCGCCACCAGCTGCATCTCCCTCATCCAGCGCTATAGCGACAAACAACGCCTCGTCGAAGACCTCTCGCCGATCGTCACCGAAGAATGGGGGCATTTCCGGCTGGTCCTTGCCGAACTGCAAAAGCGCGGCCTCCGCCTCGGCCGGCAGCGGAAAGATATCTACGTCAACCAACTGATGGAATTCGAAAAGAAAGGCGCCAACGAAAAAGAACGGTTCCTCGATCGCCTCCTGCTCTTTGCCCTCATCGAGGCCCGCAGTTGCGAACGCTTCAAACGCCTAAGCGAAGGACTGGAAGACAGCTACCTCCGGCAGTTCTACCGCCGGTTCATGGAAAGCGAGGCCGGCCACTATCACCTCTTCATCGAGCTGGCCGAAACCTACATCGACAAAGATACCGTCCGCGGACGGTGGAAAGAATGGCTCGAAAAGGAAGCAGAGGTCATGAATTCATTGGAAGTGCGGGGCGACCGGATACACTAAGGCGTTTCAGATACAGGTTCACGAATTCTTCCATCCGCTTGAGCCGGTATTGCATCACCCATCGCGGATGCGGCAATGGGATGATCTCTTTAAAGAACCCATGCCGCTCGTTCACCTTGCTGAAATATTTGAAATTGGTTCCCTCGCCAAGGCAGTAACAGATATTTGTCGTCGGCATCGTCTCCAACTGGCGCCGGATACAGCGTAGCATAAAAGGCTCGAAATCCCGCGTCAGCTCCTTGTCGTCATAGTAGTTCAGGTTCTTCCCATCCCGCACAAAACCCAGGGGCGACAGCGCCGTGATATAAAATCGCCGGTAAAAAGCCCCGACCCCACCGAATGCCTCGATCATGGCGTAAACAAAAAGCGAAGACAACTCCGGCTTCCGGGGCATCGAATTCGGAATGCCGCATTTCTCCTCCAGCCGGATCGGATCGGTGAAAGGCACCCCCGTCAACCCGGCCCCAAAACGTCCGGGATTGATCCCAAAGATGTAAACCCTGGACTCGTCGTCATCGTAGAATTTCCGGTAGAACCGGCTGGCCAGGTCCCAGGTATCGGGATTGGTATAAGGATTCATGATGGAGACACCCTCCGGCATGGGAAAATTTGGCCGCAACCCCTTGTAAAATTTCAGTATGGCGGCAGCGTAGCTCATTTCCCGGAAAAATAGTTCATCTCCTCACTGAGATTAAGAAAAGGATATCGTTCCGCCAACGCCACGGCCCGGCTATGGTGCTCCGCCAGAAACCGCTGGTGCGCCTGCGTGGTCGGTTGAAATGGCTTGTGCTTGCGGGCAACGACGATCTTCCTCACTTCCTCCAGCAGTTCCCGCGCATCCGCATCGAGACATTGCTGAACGAACTTTTCCAGCACGAACTGCGTCGCCGGATAGTTCGGATGGACCATATCGACATCATAAAAGCGATAATCCCGAAGCACATCGATAACCAGCTCATAGGCGGGGAAATACCAAATGCGATCGAATTTATTGACGAGATGGTGCACCGCCTCGATCAGCCGGGCCTTGCTGCGATTGTTATCCACGACCCCGTCGCGGATATGCCGCACGGGACTGATCGTGAACAGCACTTTCAGGCCAGGATTGAAATTGAACAGCTGATACAGACAACTGTCGAATGCCGCATGGATCTCCTCGATGGCCATGAGATGCTTCCGGAAGCCCTGCGCCGGCGCCCGGTGACAATTAGCCACCGCCGCCCCGGTATCAGCCAATCGATAAGAGAAAGCGCTGCCCAAGGTAATGATCAACCAGTCCGCCTGTTTTAAAAAAGCATGGGCCCGTCGCTGCGACGCATTGATCCCCTCCAGACAAGCCTCCCGGTCGACATGGGAGAACACGCTATGATGCTGCCAGCTCTGCCAGACCTCATTCGCGTAAAAAATATCCGCCGGCAAATATTGCTTCGGTTGTATATACGAGATCAGGCTCGAGGCCACGCTTGCGGGATCGAATAGGATCCCATTGGGATTTGGCAACACATCGAACTTCCACTCGGCGAGCGCATTTCCGATATGCTCGGTAAAACAACTTCCCGTAAGCAGGAGCTTATCCCCATACTTTACCGGCACAGGCAGCGGCGTAAGCGATATCGGTACTTGAAACTCCATGATTATACGAACACCCCCTCTGCCAATCGCAAACCCTCCTTCAACGCATCTTCGTCCAGCTCCTTCAACAATCTCTTATGACGGAAATAGCCGATCATCCACTCGGTATCCATATTCCCCACCAGCGCATCCCCCGCCATCGGACAACCGCCGATCCCCTTCAACGCCCCATCGAACCGCCGGACACCGGCTTTCAACGCGGCATCCATCTTCGGCTTCCCGGCAAAAGGCTTGGAATGCAAATGCACCCCGATCGTGCACTGTGGCAATTCCCGGATCAGGTAACTAGCCACTGCATACACATCCTCCGGCTTGGCGACGCCCACCGTATCCGCCAACGACAAGGTCTTCACCCCCAGCCCTGCCAGCGCGGAAGCCCATTCATACACGATCTCTTCACTCCAGGGATCGCCATAGGGGTTGCCAAAGGCCATCGATAAGTAGACAACCAGCTCTTTCTGCATCTTGATGCAAATCGCCTGCATCTCCTCCACCGTGGCAAAACTACCGTCGATCGTTTTATTGGTATTCCGCAGTTGAAACGTCTCCGACACGGAAAAAGGAAACCCCAGATAAGATATTGCCTCCTGTTGCGCAGCTTCCTCGGCGCCGCGGAAGTTCGCGACAATGGCCAGCAACCGGGTCTTCACACCTCGTAGATCAAGCCCCGCCAGCACCTCGGCGGTATCCGCCATCTGCGGAATGGCCTTCGCAGATACAAAGCTCCCAAAGTCAAGCACGTCGAATCCTACCCGCAACAGCGAGTTCAGATATTCGATCTTTTTGGCCGTAGGAATGATGTGCGGCCAGCCTTGCATTGCATCCCGCGGACATTCGACAAGCGTTATCATAGCCGATGTTTCATTGCTTCATATAAAATAATTCCCGCCGCCACCGAGACATTGAAGGAATCGAAATTCCCCGCCATCGGGATCGTAAAGAATTCGTCTGCGGCCTTGTGGATATAAGGCTGTACTCCTTTATCCTCGCTCCCCATTACGATACAACAAGGCTCGGCCAGCGACAGTTCAAAAACTTTTTTTTCCGCCTTCATCTCGCTGGTAAAGACCTTGATGCCGTTCATATGCAGCGTATCCACCGCCTTGAGCAGACTGGGCACCCGGCACACCTGGATCAGCTCCAGCGCTCCGGCGGAAGACTTCATCGCCTCTTCATTCAGTGCCCCCACCCCTTTATCGGGAATGATCAGCGCCTGCGCTCCGCAGCAAAGCGCGCTCCGGGCAATGGCCCCGATATTCCGCACGTCGGTGACCCCGTCCAGCATGACGAACAAAGGCACACTCCCCGCCCCGACCACATGATCGACCACCTGCTGCAGGTCCATATATTGCACCAGGCCCGCAAAGGCGATAACTCCCTGGTGGTTGGCCTTGGTCAGGGAGCCCAATTTTTCCGCCGGCACCACTTGCACGGGAATATTGTTCTCCCGGGCCAATTGACGGATCTCGGCGATGGCTTCCCCCGCCGTGTTCCGTTGCAACAGGATCTTGTCCACCGCCCGGCCCGACCGGATGGTCTCGATGAGGGGTTGCCTGCCGATGATCAGTTTACTTTGTTTCATTTTACAAGAGCTCCGCTGGTCAGTAATAGTTTTACCTTCAGGATCGCCGCCACCGACATCGAATCGGTGATCTCTCCGCGCTCGACCATCTCAAAGGCTTCGTCGAAGGATACTCGCCGGACAACCAGTTGCTCGGTCTCTTCGGGCATCGCTTCCTCCTGCCGCAGCCCGCGGGCCATAAAGATCAGCGCCCGTTCGTCGGTCACGGAATTGGACAGGTGCATCTCCTGGATCAGCGTCCATTCGCTGGCCACCAGCCCCGTCTCCTCCTTTAACTCCCGGCGCGCCGATTCTATCGGCGGCAACGCGGGGTCGCCACCTCCTTCGGGGATCTCCCAACTGTACATCTCCAGCGGGAACCGCCACTGCCCAACGAGCCAGGTATATCCTTCCTCATCGAGCGGCAATATCCCGATAGCCAGGTTCTTGAACCGAACGGTGCCATAAATCCCTTTCCCCCCATTGGGGTTCAGTACGTCGTACTCGGTCACCCCGATCCATTTGTTGTCATAAATAGACCTCTCTTGCAATATCTTCCACGGATTTTTCATCATAACGTAAAAAACCTCCCCGACGGGGAGGTTCTGATTTTATAAGAGGAATTTATTTCAATCCAAAGGCCTTCTTCACCTTAGGGACATAGTCCAGCTTCTCCCAGGTAAACAGCTCCACCTTCCGCTTCACCTCCTTCCCGTCGGGAGAGAGAAAGGTCTTTTCTACCACCTGCGGCTGACGGCCCATATGACCATAGGCTGCCGTCTCGCTATAAATGGGATTACGCAGCTTCAGGCGGCTTTCGATGAAATAGGGACGCATATCGAACAGCTCCATTACCTTCTTGGCGATCTGCCCGTCGGTCAGCTTTACCTTGGCCGTACCATAGGTATTGACGTTGATGCTGGTAGGCTGAGCCACGCCGATAGCGTAGGACACCTGCACCAGGATCTCGTCGGCAACCCCTGCGGCAACCAGGTTCTTGGCGATATGCCGGGTGGCATAAGCAGCCGAACGGTCAACCTTGGAAGGATCTTTCCCGCTGAATGCACCACCGCCATGGGCGCCCTTGCCACCATAGGTATCGACGATGATCTTGCGGCCGGTCAGACCCGTGTCGCCATGCGGTCCGCCGATAACGAACTTCCCGGTGGGGTTGATATGATACTTGATCTGGTCGTTGAACAGACGGGCGTATTTCTTATATTTTGCCTTCACACGGGGGATCAGGATCTCGATGATATCCTTCTTGATCTTCGCCTGCATCTTGGCTTCCGTATCGAAGTCATCGTGCTGGGTGGAAACGACGATTGCATCGATCCGCACCGGCTTGTTGTTGTCATCGTATTCCAGCGTGACCTGGCTCTTGGCATCGGGACGCAGGTACTTGATCTGCTTATTCTCCCGGCGCAGCGCTGCCAGCTCGAGGAGGATCTTATGTGCCAGATCGAGCGCCAGCGGCATATAGTCTTCCGTTTCGTTGCTGGCATAGCCGAACATCATCCCCTGGTCGCCCGCACCTTGTTCTTCCTTCTTCTTCTTGTCGACACCCTGGTTGATATCGGAGGATTGTTCATGGATGGCCGAAAAGATACCGCAGGAATTGGCCTCGAACATATATTCGCTCTTGGTGTAGCCGATACGCCGGATAACGTCCCGGGCGATGTCCTGCACGTCGAGGTAAGCCTTAGATTTTACTTCTCCGGCAAGCACGACCTGGCCGGTGGTCACCAACGTCTCACAGGCAACCTTCGACTGGGGGTCAAAGGCCAGGAAATGATCGATCAATGCATCGGAGATCTGGTCGGCCACTTTGTCCGGGTGCCCTTCGCTAACGCTCTCAGAAGTGAATAAATAAGGCATTTTGTTTAAAAGGTTTGATGAAAATTAATGAGTTAAAGATGATTGGACGCGGCAAAGATAACGCACTATTTACTTAGGTCCATGTACAACTGCAAATAATCTGTTAAATCAGACTCCGCATTAAAGGAGAGAACCTTCCGGCCCCGGATCTTTCCGAATTCCTCGACCAGCTTCTTGTCGACCTTCTCGGCTCCGAACGTGATGGCGTCGGCATAGGTGGCCCCACCGCGGAAGAGAGCGGTATTGTTAGCCTCCTTATAAGGCTCCAGGTCCTTGTCCTTGATGTTGGTATGAATGTTCGCGATCTTCAGGAAATCCGGTCCCAGCTTTTCCTTGAAGGTGGGCTGGCCGATAGTGAACACACACTTGCTGTGCGCAAACACCGGCTCTTTCTTGTACACCGTTTTCAGATACAACGGGATCAGCCCCGTCATCCAGCCGCTGCAATGAATGACGTCCGGAGGCCAGCCGAACTTCTTGACGGTCTCGAGGGCGCCCTTGCAATAAAATACGGTGCGCAGGCCGTTGTCCTCAAACCATTTATCCTGCTCGTCGTGGAAGATGAACTTGCGCTTGAAAAGATCTTCGTTGTCAAGAAAATACACCTGAAGGCGGGCATTGGGGAGAGAGGCCACTTTGATCTGAAGGGGAAAGTCATCATTGTCAACCGAAACATTGATCCCCGAAAGGCGAACCACTTCATGAAGCCGGTGCCTCCGTTCATTTACGACTCCAAACCTCGGCATGATACAACGCACCTCGAATCCATTGTCATTTGATTTAATTGCCAGCTTATTAACGATCTCCGCAAACTCCGTCAGCTCTAAATAAGGCGACATTTCGTTGGCAATAAATAAAATTCGCTTTTTTTGTACCATTATTTTAATCTCGATGATTGTTGTTGAACCTAACCAAAACAGTTTGCAAAGGTACAATTTTTATTGTAAAATCGGCGCTGTAGCCGTTTTGCGCATTAAAACCAAAAAAAATGATAATATATAAACGGGCTGCCGACCTCGCCGCGTACGTAGAAAAGCAACGCAAAGCCGGCCAAACCATCGGCTTCGTACCCACCATGGGAGCCCTGCACGAAGGACATATATCACTTATCGCTATATCAAAACGATCCACCACCCTAACGGTCTGCAGCATCTTTGTCAACCCCACGCAGTTTAATGATCCTAAGGATTTTCAGAAATATCCCATAACCCTGGAAAAGGACATCCCCATGCTCGAAAAGGCCGGTGTCGACGTCCTCTTCCTCCCCGACGTCGCCGAAATGTACCCCGACGGCACCAGGGACCTGGAAACCTATGACCTGGGCCCCCTCGAAACCCTCCTCGAAGGCAAATTTCGTCCCGGTCACTTCCAGGGAGTATGCCAGGTGATGCGCCGGTTGCTGGAAAAGGTCCGCCCCGACCAGCTGTTCATGGGGAGCAAGGATTACCAGCAATGTATGGTGGTACGCCGCCTATTGACCATTTTGGGCCTCCCTGCCACCCTTCTCTGTTGCCCCATCATCCGGGAGTCCGACGGCCTGGCCATGAGCAGCCGCAACCTCCGCCTCAGCCCCGGGCAGCGCGCCAACGCCACCGCCATTTATCGCGCCCTGATGCTGATAAAGACCGGCTATACCGCCGAACCGGTCCCCACCCTCATCGAAAATGCGATTCGCATCCTCGAATCGGCAGACTTCCGGATAGACTATGTTTCGATCGCCGACGCAACTACCCTCGAGCCGATCCCCGGCCCCTCCCCGTCCGGAGCAGTCGCCCTCATCGCCGCCTTCCAGGGGGACGTCCGTCTCATCGACAACATGGTTCTGTAAAATTGAAATCATTTAACTTTGTGCCCCATTTGTAAAAACTATGGATATAGAAAACCTATGGATATAGAAATACTCAAATCAAAAGTTCATCGTGCGAGCATCACCGAAGCCAACCTTAACTACGTCGGCAGTCTCACCTTGGACGAAGACCTCATGGATGCAGCCGGCATGATAGAAAACGAGAAGGTGCAGATCGTCAACGTCAACAACGGCTCCCGGATCGAAACCTATCTCATCAAAGGCAAACGCGGCTCCGGCACCTGCTGCCTCAACGGCCCCGCTGCAAGGCAGGGTGCAGTGGGCGATATCATCATCATCATCTCTTACGCGCACATGGATTTCGAAGAAGCCAAACAGTTCAAGCCCCGCATCGTTTTTCCGAAAGAAGGAAATAAGCTGTAAATTGTCGCGGAATGAAAAAGAAGCTTCTGACCGTCCTGCAATACATTTTTTTCTCCGCTATAGCCGTATTCTTCATCTGGCTAAGCTTGAAGGGCATGGACAGTCAGAAATGGACGCAGCTAAAAGGCGCTCTGGATCGCGCCAACTACTGGCTGCTGATCCCCGTCCTTCTCTTCCTGCTGGCGAGCCACTGGCTTCGCGCGCTGCGTTGGCGTCAGCTGATCGAACCCCTGGGGTACACTCCTTCCCGGGTCAACTGTTTCCTCGGCGTGATGATCGGCTATTTCGTCAACCTCGGTCCGCTTCGCCTCGGCGAGGTGATCAAATGCACCATCCTGGCCCGATACGAAAAGGTGCCCGCCGACAAGCTGGTAGGAACCATCGTGGCCGAACGCGCATTCGATGTCGTCTGCCTGTTGACGGTATTCGGCCTCACCCTCATCCTGCAGTATGACGTCATTCATACGATGATGGCTGGCAAGACGGATCTGCTCTTCCGCAATGCACAGGGACAGACGTCCTGGGTGAAGATCGTCCTGGCGCTTGCCGTACTCGCCGCGCTTTTCTTTATCGCCCGCCGGCTTCTCAACCGGTTCAGCCATATTGCACCGGTCCGCAAGATCCGGAACATCATTCTCAACATCTGGCACGGGCTGACGACCGTAAAGGACGTAAAGAACAAACCCCTCTTCTTCGTTTATACCATCGGTATCTGGTGTCTCTACCTGCTCAGCACCTGGTTCGGGTTTTTCGCGATCGAAGCGACGCGACACCTTGGCATCCAGGATGCCCTCAGCGTATTGGCCATGGGTAGCGTCGGGATGATCGTTTCGCCCGGCGGCATCGGCGCCTATGCCCTGCTGGTCCAGGAGACCGTCTCTTTCTATGGCGTAGCCGCCCTGCCATTCGGCCAGGCGCTGGGCTGGCTGCTCTGGTTCGGGCAATTCATCAGCTTTGTCCTGTTCGGCACCGCCAGCTTTATCCTGTTGCCGCGCATCAATCAAAGGCCACATTACGAAATCATCGAGCATGAAGGTCCCGCAAATCATCCCGCAAAAGATCTATGATCACACTGGTCTGCAACATCAGCTGCGCCGTTGGCGACTGTTGAGCAAGACCATCGCCTTTACGAACGGCTGCTTCGACATCCTCCACCAGGGCCACATCGCCTCCCTCTCGGACGCCGCCCGGGAGGCGGATATCCTAATCGTCGGGCTCAACTCGGATGCCAGCACCCGCCGCCTCAAGGGCGAACAACGCCCGATCAACAACGAGCAGGCGCGCGCCACCGTCCTGGCTTCCCTGCTCATGGTGGACGCCGTTATCGTCTTCGAAGAAGACACCCCGCTGGAACTGATAAAGATGGTCATGCCCGATGTCCTTGTAAAGGGAGGAGACTATACACTCGAACAGATCGTCGGCGCCAAAGAAGTGATGGCCGCCGGCGGTCGCGTTGTCATCAACCCCATCGTCCCGGGATTCTCCACAACCGGCCTCATCGACAAAATTTGCCGCTTATGAGCCGCTTCTTCCTCGCCGCCCTTCTCGCCCTCGGCCTCGGCGCCCAGGCTCAATCCGCCGACATCGATGCCATCAAAAAGCTTAACGAAGACTGGATCCATAATTACGTAGTAAAGGATAGCACCACCTGGAGCCGCATTTTCGCCGATGATTTCGTTCTCGTCAATCCCGCTGGCAAAAAAATGACCAAACGGGAGATTGTGGCAACCCCTTTTCAACCCATTTCAACCGCCGGAGTGGACTTCGCCGAGGTTCAGATCCACGGGAATATCGGCCTGATCCATGCCAGGTGCAGCTTCACCATCGTCGCAGACGGCAAAGAGACTAAAGGTCAAACCGACTACCTCGATGTATATGAAAAAAGAAACGGCCGCTGGTGGGCCATTGCAGCGCATGTGACCTGGTTGGGCGGCGATTAGCCGTGATACATCCTTTCCACCTCCTGCACGATGGCCTCGATGTTCTGGTCATCCCCCTTGGGATCGTAAGGCTGCTTTAAATTACTGCTGAAGAAGAAGGCCACCGTCTGCCAGAAACGGGCCGTAAATCCGCCTTTATATTCCTTGATGATATCGTAGCAGTTGTTGCCCGTCTGCCGGTTGATCAGCTTCATCAAGATCCTTCCCTGATAGATCGACAGCTGCTCCAGCGGCTGCGTGAATTCCTTCTTCAGCTCCTTCTCCCGGGACAACACGTACTGATGCCGCTCCTTTTCGGTGCCCAGCAACGCCATTTTCGCATTCATCTCATTCATGATCATCCCCGCACGGCGGGCATAAGGATAGGTGACATACACCGCATTCCGCAGCCTCGTCCATTCTTCAAAGCGACGACGCATCGCCGGCGGCATCGGGGCATGCACCCAGGTGTATTCGATCGTATTGGCGGGAAGTAGCTGGCCGTCGTAGACCTTGGCGGGAACAAGGATCGTATCATAAGGACCATATTCCGGCTTCGGAATAGTGGGCGGAATTGCGCTCGTATCAGTCGACTGGGCAGACACCCCGGTCCCTATCAGTAATAGGACAACGGATACCGGCAGCCAATATTTATTTAGACAAAAGCGCATAGTCGGGTTCTTAAAATTAATAAAAAACCTCGCTATTTAATACTTCATACCTCCTCCGGGTAACCCTTACCGGACCTCCATTTTGACCTTCGCCTGACGCCTGCGCCACAACAGGCTCATTACGAAGCCTATGATCATTATGATCGTACCGAACCACAAAATGTTAATTTGGGGGAATTCCAGCACCTTGGCTGCAATAAAGGGCACCATATCGGTAGACTCCTTCATCCCCAACTCGATCTTCTGATCGTCAGTGATCTTGTTGAACCGCAACGCAAGGTCCTGCGCAAACACGGTATCGTTCAGAAAATGCGGTTGGTTATCCTTTACGTAGATGACCGGAGAAGCATGGTATCGCATGCTGTCCCTGCTCACAACTGTAACCATCGCCATCAGTGCCGTATCGTTGGGGCTGAAATGATACTTGTCGTTGTTGGGATTTTTGACCACCGAATCCAGGATCACATAACCCCGGGAATAGAACGCCGTATCCTTGAGCCTCACCGCCTGCGGCTTGAATTGGGCCGTATCATTCCGTTCGTCGTGGGGCGAGAATCCCGTTATATACATGAAGATATCCCGGTTCCAGTAATGATATTTATCCGGGTTGGGCGTGCCGCCCTCCATTCCCTTCGTATTCTTGATCAGGTCCGGATACAGATCGAATTCATGATTTGTCTTCTTATCCTGGAAATGGATGCGGTAATACCGGGTCTGGCTGCGCGGGTCCAACGAGTCATCCCCAAGATAGGTAGCCCAGTACTTGTTCATGTCGATCCGCACTCCCTTCACCAGGCTGATATTTTCCAGCGGATCCTGCTTGGGATCGGCATTGGCAAAACGAACCCCCTCCATATTATAGGACAGCACCTGCTTCTTGGCCGAAGAGATCAGGATACCCACCAGCATCAGACCAAAACCGATATGCGCGATCGAGCCACCCGCCGATCTCCAATTCCACCGCAGCCCCGCGCGGATATACGCTATGTTCGCGACGACGCCATAGATGGCGGCGAAAAGCGCGATATGGATCGCCGCCAGGAACCCCGCGCCATATTTGTCATAGTGGATGCCGCCGAAAAGGCTTATCGACAGCGAAACGGCCAGCGCGATCGCCGTGGGTAGCCAAATTTTTTTCAGCAATACGCCTTTGCCTGTCCCTTTATATTTCAGGTATTGGACAAAAGCGGTAAGGATCCCGATCAGGATGGCGATAAAGATCTCGATCCGGTTGTAGGTGAACGCCGCATCGTCGATCGTGACCTTCTGTTCCTTGACCAGGTTGATCACCGGCAGCGAGGTCGAGATGATCACGTAAAGCGCCGACAAAAAGAGGATCAGCGAACCGATGAACATCCAGAACTCCCGGGAATCCGTGGCCTCTTCCCGGGCGATGTTGGGAATATTTTTATACCTCGCGATAAACAACCCATAGGCCGGGATCAGGAAGATGAAAAGGAACAGGGACAACTGCACATTCATCCCCGCGCTGACAAAGGCATGCACCGAGAGATCGCCCAGGATGCCGCTCCGGGTCAGGAAGGTAGAATACAATACCAGGACGAACTGGGTGATCAGGAAAAAATAGGTCGCCCGCAGCGAGTGACCCGTGGCGTTGTAAACGACCTGTGTATGTAATCCCGCTACCATCACCAACCAGGGCACCATCGAGGCATTCTCCACCGGGTCCCATCCCCAGTAGCCGCCAAAGCTAAGCGCTTCATAGGCCCAGGCGGCTCCCATCATCACCCCCGTTCCGAGCACACAGGCAGAGAACAGGGTCCAGGGCAGCGCGACCCGCGTCCAACCGCCGAAATCTCTTTTCCAGAGTCCTGCAATGGCGTAAGCAAAAGGAACCACCGTCGACGAGAAACCAAGGAACAACACCGGCGGATGGATCACCATCCAATAGTTTTGCAGCAGCGCATTCAGCCCCTGTCCATCCTGCATCTGCGGGATGCTCATATAGTCGGGCTGGCTGAAGATCGGCGCCCGCATTCCCATCTCCGTCTGGCGGACCAGGATAAACGGGTTGAGACCGATCTTGTTCCCAAACAGGTAGATCCCCATGATCATCGTCGCCAGGCAGAATTGGGTAAAGCTCATCACGGTCATCACCGGCGTTTCCCATTTCCCCGCCGTACGCATCAGGATCGTTCCAAGGATACAAACCCAAATGGTCCAGAGAAGGAAACTTCCCTCCTGCGCTTCCCAGATACAGGCCAGCACATACTGGAATTTCAGCGCCTTGCTGGAATGCTCCCAGGCAAAATTATATTCGAAAAGCCGGTTGGAAACAATATAGAAGATGATCGCAACAACCGCAAAGACGGCGAACACGTTGACAAGATAAGCGGTGCGTCCCATCCGGCGCCAGCTGTTTTGCTCGTCGGGGGTCTTCGCCACTGTAGCCTTGAAAAAAGAGATAAGTGCGACAAAGGAAGCGGCAAAACAGAGTAACGCGAAAAAATGCCCCAGCCTGCCGGGCAAAAGATGTTCACCGAGATATTGCATGTCCAGGGTATTAATTTTGGCTCAGAGCCTTCTGAGCAGAATTGGGATCGTCCTTGTACTTCGAAGGACATTTCAGGAGAATGCCGTCCTTGCGGGTGATCTCAAAGACATCCCCGTTCATTTTACCTTTGAGCGTGATCCGCTCCGCCTTCTCGAGGTCATAAGGTTTTTCGAAATGGTAGACCACTCTGGCCTTGTTGCCAAGGGTATCGCTGATATGGAAGCTTACAAAATTGGGGTCCTTTGCCGGATTGTACTCGATGGGTTGAGTGTTGTCGAGATGCGCGATGATCGTAACGGTCTTGCCGGTTTTCTGCCGGGCCGAGGCGATCGTTTCAAAGGTGGTGAGATCACCCGTGAAGCTGATCAGTACCGCGATCGATACGGCAATGAGGATCAATATGATGATGTGTAACTTTTTCATATCGACCGCAAAGTTAGGTCAAAAACCGGTTCCCCCTATACCTTCTATACCTTTTTAAATACTACGATGCCATTATGCCCGCCAAACCCAAAGGTGTTGCTCATCGCCACGTTTACCGGGTGTCGTTTCGCCTTTCCCAACAGGATATTCAGCCCGGCCGGGATCGCGGGATCCGTATGCTGGGTATTGATGGTCGGCGGGATCATCCCGTCGCGGATGCTCAGCAGGCAGGCGATCGCTTCGATCGCCCCCGCAGCGCCCAATAAATGCCCCGTCATCGACTTTGTCGCACTGATCACAAGCCCCGACGGCGCCGTACCGAAAAGCCGGGTCACTGCCTGCACCTCGCTGAGATCGCCTACCGGCGTCGAAGTGGCATGGACATTCAGGTAGTCGACATCGCCCGGGGTAACCCCCGCATCCTTCAAGGCGTCCTGCATCGCCCGGAACGCCCCCGCCCCTTCCGGATGCGTGGCCGTCATATGATAGGCGTCGGCCGTCATGGCAGCGCCGGCCAGCTCGGCATAGATATGCGCGCCCCGCGCCTTCGCATGCTCGTACTCTTCCAGCACCAGCGCCCCGGCACCCTCCCCCATCACAAAGCCGTCCCGGTCGACATCAAAAGGCCGGGAAGCGTGCTGCGGATCGTCATTGCGCGTCGACATGGCCTTCATCGAGGTAAATCCGCCGATGGACGCCGCCGTGATAGGCGCCTCGCTGCCTCCCGCCACGATCACCCTAGCCTTCCCGAGACGGATATAGGTCAGAGCATCCATGAACGCCGTGTTCGAAGTACTGCAGGCCGATACGGTCGTATAGTTGATGCCCATAAAACCATATTTGATGGAGATCATCCCCGAAGCCATATTGGCAATGAGCTTGGGCACGAAGAACGGACTGAATCTGGGCGTGCCATCCCCTCCCGCATATTCCTTCACCTGCTCCTCAAAGGTCTCCATCCCACCTTGACCCGACCCCCAGATGACACCCGTATCAAACGGGTCCATGGCCTTGAAATCGATCCCGCAGTCCTTGATGGCCTGATCAGCTGCCGCAAGCGCATACTGGGTGAAAAGATCGGTCCGCTTCAGTTCACCCCGGTCAAGCAGCGCGGACGGATCGAAGTTCTTTACCTCACACGCAAACCGGGTCTTGAAAGCGCCGGCATCGAAATGGGTGATCGGCCCGGCCCCGCTCACGCCGGCCAGCATATTGCGCCAATAGGTAACTACATCATTCCCCAGGGGAGTGATCGCGCCCATACCGGTAACTACTACTCTTTTCATAATGATCTTTTTCAGGTAAACGAATATAGCTCTTCCTTTCCGGCCGGCCCTGCGGCCGGCAGATCGCCGACCCGCCATCCCGCCCCCAGATCCTCCAGCAACTGGTCTATCATCCGGCGGAAAAGCCCCGCACCCGCTGCCTGCGGCTCCCATCCCCCATCGGTCAGGGCCCCCTCCACCCGGGACAACAACAGCGAAGATAGCAACGTGGATACCACCAATGCCGCCCGGTCCTTTGCCGATCCGGCAAAACGCAAATGCCCCGCATTCCGCGCTTCCTCCAGGCAATCCCCTACCCACTCCCGGATCGCTATACACAGCCGCAGGACCATGGTCTGCATTCCGGCGTCAAAGGTCGCAAATTCCGGGGTAAGGGCGCCCATCAGGCAGACCGCACTTCGCTGCGAGTTATGGTAAAAGATCTCCACCAGGTGCCGTACCTGCATATCTCCTCCCAGCTTGGAATGCGCATTCCGGTAGTCCTCCAACCGCCTCAGCTCCTCCTCGATCACCGCCTGCCCTAACAAGGACTTCGTCGCAAAGTGATAGTGGATGGCCGCATTGCGGATATCCAGCACGGCCGCGATGTCGGCATAGGAAAAGGCGTTGAACCCCCTTTGCCGGATCAACGCATCCGCCAGGCGGACGATATGCTCACGAGTCGCATTCATGGTTGCGCCGCAAAGGTACTTACTTACTGATAAGTAAGCAAATTTCACAGTAGTTGCGGCCAAATTCACATTACCGGTCCATGTCACTCTTAAAGACCGGAATTTCAACGCATGAAAAAACACACCCTGGTCCTTCTTATCACCGCGCTGTTCCGCCTCTCGGCCTATGCTCAGGCGCCGCAGGAATTTATCGCCTTCGCCGACACCAACCGGGTCCACATGATCAAAGCCTACGAAAAACGCGACATCCCCGGGTATCAACACCTGCTCGACGAATTCAAATTGCATTGGGATAAACTCGACTCAACCTCCCAAAAGGCCTATTCAGGGTATCATATCGAGGCGTATTACAATTTCGCCTGTACCTATGCCCTGGCCGGTCAGCCCAAAATGGCACTGGACTGTCTTGAAAGATCCCTTAAAGCCGGATACGTCAACTACACCCATCTCGTCCATGACGAAGACCTGGTCTCTCTTCACGATATCCCACGCTACCGGGCCCTTCTCGCCCCGCTCCGCGAAGTCGGCGACTATCCCTATATCCTCGAAAAGGGCGCCCGATACGACCCGGGCGACCAACGCCCCTTCCCGGCTTTCCAATACCAGGCCGCCACCGACACCAATCTCCTTGCTCTGCGCAAAGGCCTGGATCTCGACTCCATCGCCGGCGGCGGCAGCGATGTCAACCGGGTCATCCGCCTTCTCCACTGGATGCACGACCTCATCCCCCACGACGGTAACCATGCCAACCCCGCCGTCCGAAACGCCATGAGCCTCGTGGCCGTCTGCAAACGCGAGCATCGCGGCCTCAACTGCCGCGGCCTGGCCATCGCCCTCAACGAATGCTATCTTGCGCTCGGCTATCCTTCCCGGTATGTCACCTGTATGCCCAAGGACAGCCTCGGCACCGACCCCGACTGCCATGTGATCAACACGGTCTATATCCCCTCGCTGAGGAAATGGATCTGGATCGACCCCACCAACGACGCCTATGTCATGAATGAAAAAGGCGAGCTACTCGGCATCGAAGAGGTGCGTCAACGTCTTATCACGCATCAACCCCTGATCGTGAATCCCGACGCCAACTGGAACCATCGCTCCGCTGTGACAAAAGAAGATTATCTTGGCTATTATATGTCAAAGAATCTCTACCGGCTCATCTGCCCCGTCAACAGCAGCTACGATCTGGAAACCCCTGCCCCCGGCCGGAAAGTGGACTATATCCAGCTCCTCCCTCTCGACTATTTCCGGCAAAAACCCGACCGGACCACGTATAACACCAATAACCCCACACTCTTTTGGGCAACTCCCAACTGATGAAAAGACTATTGCTCTTCCTCCTGCTACCCGTCACGGCCCATGCTCAGATCGATTGGGACAACTACTCCACCTCTTTCCAGGGAGACGGAAAAGAAGGGTCGCACCCCGTGCTGGTCACGGCCATCCCTTACAATGGCATCTATGACGGCGCCACCTATTTCTCCGCTAAACCCGGCAATCTCCGGTTCATCGACAGCCTTTATGCACCGGATGAAACGCGTCCTCGCTACATCGGGGAATCCAATACTATCGACTCGGGAAAGGTTTACTTCCTCGCGCCGGGTATCCACCCTGCCAACGCAAACAGATACGAGTTCCGCGTCGTTGCCGATGGCAGGCAGGCGGTCGTTCCCTGGAGCCCTATCACCCGGTTTACCGATCCAGGCAAAGCGTTGAACGATTTCAAACCCAACTATGGCTTCCTCGGCGGCTACAAGACCACCTGGGGCCATTCGCTGCTGGTAGATATCCGGGAAAAAGCGACAAAGACGATCGAGTCATCGGCCATCGTTTACTGGCGCAATACCCACCAAACCCTCTCCGCCATCTATACGGCCCAGAACCTGAAAAACCTGGTCGCGGGCAAACGCCCCTATGGCGGCTGGAAATCCGATTCAACAATGAACAGCCGGCTCATCGGGCTCGAGCAGGGTAAACTGCAACTGCAACCGGGCGACAATACCCTCATCTTTATGGTCGCTGCGGAGATCTATCAACGACAGGCTCTCGAATACCAGTTGCTCCGCGACTGCACAACTTACCGGCCCTGGCAACCCAATGACTTTGACAACAACACAGTCTTTCTCCAAAACCTCCCGCCCGGCAACTACACCTTGCAATTACGGCTTCGCGCCCAACGGCATAACGAGACCAGCTACTCCTTCAGCCTTCTGCCGGCCTGGTATGAAACAAAACTCTTCCGGTACCTCCTTGGCGCCCTCCAGGGAGCGGCTGCGGTCGCCGTCATTCTCCTCTTCGTCCTCCTTCGCCAACGCCGCAAATCCCGGCGGGAGAAAGCCGCCCGCGAAAAACTCAACCTTGAACTGGGCTATATCCGTTCCCAGCTAAACCCCCATTTCATCTTCAACGCCCTCAATTCCATCCAGGGGCTGGTCAACAACAACCAGCTCGAGGCCGCCAACCGCTATCTCTCGGATTTCGGCCTGCTGTTGCGCGATAGCCTTGCCGGCAGCGACAAGGATACAACCCCACTCGAGCAGGAGATCCGCATCCTCGATACCTACCTCCTTCTCGAACAGCTCCGCTTCGGATTTCGCTATGAGATCAACAGGTCGCCCGACCTTCCCGCCGCAACAACCGAGATACCCTCCTTCCTCCTCCAGCCCCTGGTGGAGAATGCCATAAAACACGGCGTTTCCGGCCTGCATGCCAATGGTTTCGTCCGTATCGCTTTCTCCCGGGAAAATGCTAATTTCATCGCGGAGGTGACCGACAACGGCAAGGGCTGGCAAACAACCGCGGAAGATAAAGGATATGGCCTTCGGCTCACCCGGGAAAGGATCCGCCTGCTGAACCAACTTTCGCCTCACCAGGAGATCTCTATGATAATCCGATCGCAACCCGGCATGGGCGCAGCCTGCCGGCTGCAATTCACAAACTGGTGGACCTGACATGAGCATCACCGCTGTCCTGATCGACGATGAAACAAACAACCTCGACAACCTCGGCAGGCTGCTGACCCAATACTGCCCGGAAGTACAGATCATTGGGACCGCAATGGACGCCGCCACCGGAAAACAGCTCATCACCGGCCTCCATCCCGAGTTGGTCTTCCTCGACATCCAGATGCCCGGCGAAAATGGCCTGCAGCTGCTACAGCAGCTGACCCGTCATGACTTCCAGCTCATCTTCGTTACCGCCTTTGACCAGTATGGCATCCAGGCCGTAAAGTTCGCTGCGGTAGATTACCTGCTAAAACCCATCAACACCCTTGAACTACAGGATGCGGTCCGCAAAGCCATAGTCCGCCACGGTGAAAAGAGCCGGAATACCAGGTTGGAAAACCTTCTGCAACTCCTCCAACGCCAACCGTTCAAAGAAGAACACCGGATCGCACTGACGACATTAAAAGAGACGCGCTTCCTCCACACCCGGCAGATCATCCGCTGCGAATCGGATAACAACTATTGCAATTTCTTTTTGGATAACAGCGAAAAAATATTGGTTTCCAAGCCAATATACGAATTCGAACCCCTCCTGAAAGACTATGGTTTCATTCGCTGCCACCAATCCCATCTTGTCAATTTACGGCATATCCGCAGCTGGATCCGGGAGGATGGCGGCTACCTGCTGCTCAACAACGGGGACACCGTTCCGGTCTCCCGTGGTAAAAAGGAAGCGGTATTGCAGGCATTGGGCTTCTAAACCCACGCCCGTCAGCGTTCCAACATTATTTATCCCCTTTTTTTGCTATGTGTCCATACTACACTAATTTGCGTGGCGTTTTCCGAATCGGGCGCTTCCGAGATTGAGCGGCGCCTGAATTAGGCCCTTCCGAAATTGAGCGGCGCTTCAAAAGGGCTCCGCCCCCAGCTACTATCGCTATGACAGATTTATCGCATTTTGATTCGAACGGTCCGAGCAACCCTAAGAACAATATCTTCGGCTTACCTTTCTCCGAAGAAGACGCCCGGCTGGTGATCCTGCCGGTGCCGTGGGAAGTAACGGTGAGCTACGGCGCCGGAACCTCGAGAGCCTGTGAACACGTCTTCCGCGCAAGCATGCAGGTGGACCTGTTCGACGCCGAGACGGATGACGCCTGGCGCAAGGGATTGTATATGCGCCAGCCGGACAAGAAGGTGCTCATGAAAAGCGACTATCTCCGCAAAGAAGCCGAACTGTATATCAACTTTACCTCCAAGGACGAGGCCGTCGAGAAGAACAGCTTCATGTGCAAATCGCTCAAAGAGATCAACGAGGGCAGCGCCAATCTCAATAAGTGGGTGTACGAACAAACCAAGACCCTCCTCGACCAGGGAAAACTGGTTGGTCTGCTCGGCGGCGACCATAGCACCCCACTGGGCTACTTCAAGGCGATCGCGGAAAAACACGGCGACTTCGGCATCCTCCAGATCGACGCACACTGCGATCTGCGCAAGTGTTACGAAGACTTCGTATATTCTCATGCCAGCGTGATGTACAACGCTTTACAAGAGATACCTCAACTAAAAAGACTGGTACAGATCGGGGTCCGGGACTATTCTCTCGACGAATGGGAATTCATCCAGAACAGCAACTATAAGGTCATCACCTATTTCGACAAGGATATCAAAGAACGCGCATTCGAAGGCCAGACCTGGCGACAAATTGCCGATGAGATCGTGAGCCACCTCCCCGATAAGGTCTACATCAGCCTTGACATCGACGGTCTGGATCCCAAACTCTGCCCCAACACCGGTACGCCCGTACAGGGAGGCTTCGAGGCGGAACAGGTGTTCTATATCATCCGGAAGATCGTTCAAAGCGGCCGGCAATTCATCGGCTTCGACCTGGTGGAGATCGGCGTGGGAGATACCGAATGGGACGCCAACGTCGGATCGCGCGTTTTGTGGAAATTGTCTAATTTGCTTATGGCCAGCAACTCCTGAGCCGCGCCATGAAGTATCAATATGTTGTTATTCTTAAGAAGACCGGCCTGCGGGCAACGGACCTTTTGAGCAGCCTGCTTTGTTTCATCTCGATCGGCTGTTTCGCCTATATCGGAATGCACTCGTGGATGTACAGCAGGTATGAACGGCTCTCCGGCAGTGGCTGGTCCTTTCAGATGACGCCCGATGGCTGGGGAACCTCGACGATCGCACTTATTCTCCTGATCGGCCTCGTCATCATCCGATGGTCACGCCGGCGAAAGCGGCCGGACCAGGTCCGCTACCGGTACCTGCTCCTGCTGGCGGCGATGGGCTGGATGTTCTTCACACCGGCTCCCTGGGTCGGCGCCCTCTTCCTCCTGCTCACTTTCCTCGAATACCAGACGAAACGGCCCCTGGAGATCGGCTTCGATCAGGACCGGGTGGTGATCAACACGCTTTTCAAACAACAATTCGACTGGAAGGCCTTCAATAATGTCATCCTGAAGGATGGTTTGCTCACCCTCGATTTCAAGAGTAATCGACTGATCCAGAGGGAAGTTGCAGATGATGACGAAAACGATGATGCAGAGGAGGAGGAGTTCAATGCCTACTGCCGGGCAAGGCTGATCGCAACGTGAGCCGCCAGCGGGCGAAAAAGCTTTATGGAAATCCGCCCGTTTGGCATCCAACGAAAAACTGCGCTTATGGATTCCATTTCCCTCCCCGTTGTCTCCCCGGCCTTTGAACGGCTCAAACGCAATGGCGTCTGGCTCCATAGTCTCGCCGCCACCCTGCTGCTGGCGCATGCCTTCAGCCATTTTCGCAGCGAGAACACCCATACGCTGTACTTTTGGTGTCTTCTTTTCATCTCCCTCGATATCTTTTTGCTGGTGATCGCGGGCCGGGATCTGCTCGGGCAAGTACCCAGGGTGAACCTGTTCTTCCGATGCGTCGAGATCATCTTCTTCTTTTGTATCGGAGTGCTGATGATCAACGAGGGCAACGAGCTCACGGGCATTGTCCATCTCCTGCTGACCATCGGCTATGGCTATCTCTTTTATTGCGAACGAGCGCTCCGCCGGACGGAAACCCTCTCCTTTCACCATACCGGCATCACCATCCCCAGTCTGCCGGAAAGCCGTTTTCTTTATTGGACGCATGTGAACGGGGTTAAAATGGCGTACGATCATATCGATATTCTGACGTCGGGGGAGGAAAAACTGGAGTATGCGCTCCGTGTCAACCTGAGTTTTGATCAGCTGGAGCATGTAAAGGCGTTTTGTCATCACTATTTGGGCACCGGCACCTGCGGTGCCTGGCGGGGCCAATAAATTGCCCTTCGGGCAGCCTCGCTGTGCGAGGCTTTTCGTATTTTTGCGGATGCTTTCGGAATCACCGTTCATCCTCTATTCCGACGGAAAGGGGAACATCTTCGAGGACACCTCGCTCTATACCACCGGCCGCAGCGGCTGGGACGCCATTCCAGTACCCGCAGAGGACTGGATCCTGCTCCCCGACGGCGGCTCCCTGTACGAACTGCCGGGCAGAAGGGGTATCGGCATCGACGTCATCACCGGCGAAATGCGGCTTTGTGAGAAGGGATGGGCCGTGGCAGCCTTCATCCCGCCGGCACATACAGGCCTCTATCTCGCCGCCTATGAAACGGGTCCCGAAGCACCCACCCTTCCCCTGTTCTGCTATACGGCCGCGGGCTGGCGGGATGGGCAATTCTTCGTGCCGGCCGTAAGGATCGAACAGGATGTCCGCCAGGATTGCGCGGGATACGACTGGGACGTCATCAATGCCGGAGTGGAGAATATCCTCAAGGCCTATCCGCAGAACCGGCTGGTCAAACATCTCGCGGAGAACTGCTGCCTGACCTATCATTGTCCCGCGGCGCGCAATTACTTCATGGGCCGCTGGGAATGTCCGATCCCCTCCTCCCCGGCCTGTAACGCCAATTGCATCGGTTGTATCTCTTTCCAACCGCAGGAAGAGGCCATTCCATCGACCCAGGACCGGCTGAGCTTCAAACCTACCGCGGAAGAGATCGTGGAGTTCACCGTTCCCCATCTGCAGGAGGCACCCTACCCGATCGTCAGCTTTGGACAGGGTTGCGAAGGCGAGCCGCTGCTGATGTGGGAGACGATCCGCGAATCCATCCTCGAAATGCGCAGACATACGCCCCGCGGCAGCATTAATATCAATACAAACGGCAGCAAGCCCGCCGCGGTGCAAGCCCTTTGCGAAGCCGGCCTTGATTCTATCCGGGTCAGCATGAACTCGGCGCGGGCCTCGGTCTATGAGGCCTACTACCGGCCCAACAACTACCGGTTCGAAGACATAGTCGAAAGCCTCAGGGTCGTCCGCAGGTTCGGCGGCTGGGCCTCGATCAATTATTTTGTGTTCCCCGGCATGACGGACAGCGTCGAGGAATATGAGGCGCTCCGGAAACTGATCCGCGACACCGATCTGACCATGATCCAATGGCGGAATTTCAATATCGATCCCGACTGGTATCTCGGCAAGATCGGGGTGGTCGAGACCGGCGAGTTCATGGGGGTGAAGCAGCTGATGGAGCTGATCGCCGAGGAATTCCCCAGGGTCCGGTTCGGTTACTTCAACCCGCCGATGGAACGCATCCGCGGACGCTATGAGGCGGATTTTGCCCATTGACGGGTGGGTGGATCACTATGCGAGGCGAGAGGCCGGTGAGAAGCAGCGACCGGCAGCGAAAATTGTCTATCTTGTCACATGCAGAAGATAATCATCGTGGGGGCCACTTCGGGGATCGGCCGGGAAATGGCCCGGCTTTATGCCGGCGCGGGACACCTCGTCGGCGCGACCGGGCGGCGCCAGGAGCTTCTTTACTCGCTGCAAATGGAATATCCCAACAACATCGTAACAGAATGCTTTGACGTCACCGGGCCCGGTTCGACGGCCCATCTCGAATCGCTGACGCGGAAGCTGGGCGGACTCGATCTCCTGGTCTATAGCGCGGGCTGGGGGGAGATCATGGATAGCCTGGACTGGGCCGTGGATAAGGGGACGGTGGACGTGAACGTGAACGGCTTCCTGGAGGCGGTGCATTTCGCCTGGCGGATCTTTGTCGATCAGGGCCGTGGCAAGTTGGTGACGCTCTCCTCGATCGCGTCGATCCGTGGCAACCGCCATTCTCCTGCCTACAGCGCGGCAAAGGCTTTTCAGAGCACCTACTTCGAGGGGCTTTCCATCAAGGCGCGACACATGAAGATCCCCCTTTACCTGACCGACGTCCAGCCGGGTTTTGTCGACACCCAAATGGCGAAGGGACCGGGCCGGTTTTGGGTGGCGCCCCCGGAGAAAGCTGCCCGGCAGATCGTTCGGGCGATAGACCGGCGACGCTGGCGGGTATATATTACGCATCGCTGGTGGATCATTGCGAAGATCGCCAAGTGGATCCCCTATTTTATTTACCGCCGGATCGGCTAACATTCCGCCGGATCGGCTAACATTTTGGCACTGAGATTGCAAATAAAGGACAAAGAACCTGTATGAAGAAGTCCCAAGCCATCGTATTGACAGCCCTTACTACTACCCTTGCCGCGGGAGTGACCATCTGGCTGCTTAGCAGACGAAAGACACAAAGACGGAAGGATTTTGTCGCCAACGCAGGCTATGAAATGGCCTATGATATCCAATACCCGGTGAAGTATCGCCGGCATAAGCGGCACAACGGTCACCGGAACTCGCATTTTTAACATTTTGCCAAGGCGCGGTGGGGCAATTCTCCCCCATTTTACTGCGTTAACCCATATATTATTGGTAAATTTGTTCAATGACCGATAGGCAAGATAGCTTTGAATCCGAGAAAAACATGAAGGCCGGGGGGCTGACCCTCGGCATTTGCGTGCTTCTGCTGCTCGTCCTGCTCTATGTCAGCTGGACCCAGCCGGTGAACCCGCCACCCGTTACCGAAGAGGGGATCGAAGTGAACCTGGGCAACAGCGACAAGGGGCTTGGCGATAACCAACCCTATCTGCCGGGGGAACCTTCCGCGGTGGAAAAAGAGAAATATACGCCCCCCAAACAGGCGGCCGTCGTGAAAGAGCCTGTAAAGGACGTCGAGACCGACGACAATAACAAGGAAGATGCGCCGGTGGTGAAGAAGGCGATCGTTACGAAGCCGAATGCCACCAAGATCCCCGATAAAGAGATTACCAAGACCAGGGTCAAGCCGGTAAAGCATCCGGAGACATTGCCCGAGAAGCCGGCTCCGCCCAGGCCCAAGGCCGTATTCCGCGGCGTGAACGGGAATGGAACGGGCGGCAACGCGGCCGATGACTTCAAACCCGGGGGCAACCAGGGGATTGCCGGCGGCCGCGGCGACCAGGGTGCGCCGGGTGGTAATCCCAATAGCAATAATTATGTGGGCGGCGGCCATGGAAGCGGCGGGGTAAGCATCTCCCGCGGCCTCGGCGGCCGGCATATCGTCAGCACACCTTCTTTTACTGACGACTTTAACGAGAACGCAAAGGTTGCCGTGGACGTCCACGTAGACGCGGGAGGGAACGTCACTGATGTGGATTATCAGATGCGCGGGTCGACTACCTCCGACGGCAATATGGTCGCGATCGCCAAGCGAAAAGCGCGGCAGGTGAAGTTCAGCAGCGGCGACGGCGAATCGGTCGGCACCATCATCTTCAATTTCAAGATCCATAATTAACCGCTGGAAGCGGCACATAAAGGGCATACCTTTGCCCTCCTATGGACTATGCACAAACGGTTGACTACCTGTTCAACAAGCTCCCCATGTATAGCCGCATCGGCGCGGCAGCCTATCGGAAGGATCTGACCAACACCTGGCAACTGACCGATGCGATCGGCAATCCGGAACGAAAATTCAAGAGCATCCATATCGCCGGAACTAACGGCAAGGGATCAACGAGCCATATGCTGGCGGCCGTTTTCCAGGAAGCGGGTTATAAAACGGGGCTTTATACTTCCCCCCATCTCAAGGACTTTCGCGAGCGCATCCGGGTGAACGGCGAAATGATCGACGAAGCGTTTGTCGTCGACTTCGTCGGGCGCATCCGCGGGGTCTCCGAACAGATGGACCCTTCCTTTTTTGAGATAACGGTGGTCATGGCCTTCGACTACTTCGTGCAACAAAAGGTGGATATCGCCATCATTGAGGTCGGCCTGGGGGGAAGATTGGACAGCACCAATATCATCACTCCCGAATTGTCGGTAATCACCAATATCGGGTTCGACCATATGAACATGCTGGGAAATACGCTGGCGGCGATCGCTTTTGAAAAGGCCGGGATCATCAAGAAGGGAATTCCCGTGGTCGTTGGTGAAACGCATCCGGAGACAGCCCCGATCTTCAGCCAACGGGCACACGAAGAAGAGGCGCCGATCCGGTTTGCCGATCAGCAGCGTTATGTCACCGACTGGAAATACCAGCGTCATACCCTGGTAGCGGAGGTAACCACCTCGCCGGTGGCCGACGATGTCACCTTCTATACGCTCGACCTGGCAGGCATCTACCAGACCAAAAACCTGGTGACGGTCCTCGAGGCCGTTCATGTGATGTCGGGCAAAGGCTGGAAGCTGGATCCAAAGACGGTGCTGCGGGCGCTGGCGAAGGTCAAGAAACTAACAGGACTGCATGGCCGCTGGGAGGTGATCCATGAACATCCGGACGTGGTGCTGGACGTCGCCCATAACGAGGACGGCATCCGGCAGGTGCTGCGGCAGGTGGAGTTGAGCGATCATGAGGAATTGCACGTCGTATTGGGGATGGTTAACGACAAGGCGATCGACGGCATACTGAGCCTGCTGCCGCGGAATGCCCACTACTATTTTACCCGCGCCCAGATCCCCCGGGCGCTGCCCGAAGAAGAGCTGGCCGCGCAGGGGAATGCGGTCGGCCTGCAGGGGCGCTCCTACCGTACTGTGGCGGAAGCGCTGGCAGACGCGCGGTCGCGTGCGCGACCGCGGGACTTAATTGTTGTCTGTGGCAGCGTTTTCGTTGTCGCAGAAGTGTGAGTTACCAATCCAACAACCCGAGCCGCGTGAGCGCATAGAACAGGGCCGTAACGTGCATGCTCTGGACGATGCCGCCCGATCGGAGCAGCTGCTTCAGGTCGTCGACGGAATGCAGGCAGACCTCTATCTCCTCGTTGAAGTCGAGATGCTGCTCCTGCATCTTGCGGCCGCCGGTAGCCAGGAAGAAATGCGCCCAGTTATTGTTGGTGGAAGGGTTGGCGGAGGTTTTACCAAGATATTCGACGGCTTCGAAAGTATAGCCGGTCTCTTCGAGCAGCTCGCGACGGACGGCGGCATCGAAGGTGGCATCGGTGGAGTCGACACAGCCGCCAGGCAGCTCGAGCGTAGTAATACCGAGGGCATGGCGATACTGCCGTTCGAGGATGAACTTCCCGTCGGCGGTCAGCGCGACGGCGATGACCCAGGTGGGGAACTCATAGACATAATACGGCTTGATGATCTTCCCCTCCCGGGTCTCGCAAGTATCGCTGCGAAGCGTGAACCATGTTTCCCTGAACAGATATTCCGATGAAAGGGTCTTCCAACTCAGATCTTTCTCCTGCGCCATTTACCAGTTTTTCCGTTCGCGTAAAGAGGTGATATGGGCAACGTGATGCCGGCCGTGCCAGGCGTAGTTGCCGAGCAGGTACCAGAGGCTCATGATGCGGTCGGCCTCGGGGTGATAGACCTCGCGTTCCCAATCCTTGAGTGTGAGATCGCTGATGGTCGCATACAGGCGGGTGTGCAGGGCGTAGAGCAAGGTGATGGAGACGTTGATGGGAATGGTCTGGACGTCATTGAGCAGGGCCCAGGACTTTTCGTCGTAGGGGCGGATGGCGGGCTTGTTCTCGGTAAGGCCGAGACGGAACCGGCAAAAGGCATTCATGTGGCTGTCGGCGACATGATGCACGACCTGCTGAATGGTCCAGCCGCCATCGCGATAGGGCGTAAGGAGCTGGGCCTCGTCGAGGTTGAGTACGGCGTTCTCGATCAATTGGGGGAGGTACCGGATGTCGTTGAGCCATTCCTGTTTCTGGTGCTCGGAGTAGGGTTTTGGCTCATAGGTCCCGATGGGGTACCGCAGGTCAATGGTGGTGGTGCTCATATCCTTTAGTTGTTTTAGTGCTCAGAGCGAAGTTCGTGACCGGTGAGGTGAATAAAGACATCTTCGAGGTTGGCCTTCTTTACTTCTTTCGGGCGTTCGAACCCCTGCGCAACAAGATTATCGATCAGCCGGTCGGGGGACTCGAGGGCAATGATGATGCCGGAGTCGATGATCGCGACGCGGTCGCAGAGGATCTCGGCCTCGTCCATATAGTGGGTGGTGATGATCACCGTTGTTCCTTTGGACCGGATGTCTTTTATCAAATCCCATAAATTACGGCGGGCCTGGGGATCGAGACCCGTGGTGGGCTCGTCGAGAAAGATGATACGGGGTGTATTGATGAGGGTCGTTGCGATGGAAAAGCGCTGCTTTTGACCGCCGCTGAGCTCCTTGAATTTGGCCTTTGCCTTGTCGCGGAGGTTGACGCGATCGAGGAACTCGAGGGGATCGACGTTCCGGTTGTACAGTCCGCCGAAGAGCTGGATAAGCTCGCTCAGGTTGAGACCGGGATAGTAGCCGGATGTTTGTAACTGAACTCCGATGACCTTCTTTATCTCGCCGGGTTCCTTGTCGAGGTCGAAGCCATCGACCGTGATCTTCCCGCTGGTCTTATCCCGCAGGGTTTCGATGATCTCGAGGGTCGTGGATTTCCCCGCGCCATTGGGGCCGAGGAGACCAAAGATCTCGCCTTCCATCACCTCGAAGCTGATGCCTTTTACCGCTTCGAAGTCCCCGTATTTTTTTGTGAGCTGGTTGACGGAGATGATCGTTTTCGCTGCCATGCATGCAAATTACGGAAAACGGCGTTTTTTAGCGGGCATTTTATGCGAGCGGCGGGGCGTTTATTTTGCGAATATTTGAGTGAAGAAGATGTTTCCGTTGTGACCAAAGGCGAGGCCGATGCCGGTGAGGCGGAAATCGCCTTCGATGTTACGGCGGTGCCCCGGGCTGTGGAGCCAGCCGTCGACCACCTCGCGTGCCGACATGGGACCCGAGGCGACATTTTCGGCCGCGATGTGGAGCGGTCCGAGTTTCTTGCGGATACGGTCGATGCGGTCGTGGAAGCCGTCATGGCCGAAAGGCGTCTTACCGGAGAGCATGTCGCGGCTGTGACCGAGGGCGACGGAGGAGATGAACGAGTTGGCTTGCAGCGGCGGGCGGCCGATGGCGCGACGATGCTGGTTGACGAGGCGAAGGATCTCGCCGGACATCGAGGTGGCCGGCGGCGGGGTAAAAGAAGCGAAAGAAATGGCTATCAATAGAAAGAGAACGGCGTGACGCATAAAAACACCTTAAATGTGATAAATTGGGCAAATATGATACCACATCTGCTGGATAACCCTGCATGGTCGGCGTTGTGTTCGGTGCAGGCGGGATTTGCCGTTGGCGGGGATAACGCCAAGCGATACCGGAAAGGTATGCTGCCTTTTGCGGCATTGGGACCCGGGGGACGGGTAGCCGATCTGGACGGTTTGATCGACGCCGGTGAATCTTTTTATCTTATCGGGGAACTGCCGGGGTTGCCGGCGAACTGGGCGCTGCAACTGGAGCTGCCTTGTGCGCAGCTGCTGGGGCCGGAGTACATCAGCGATCTCCCTGCCGTGACGGAAGAGATCGTCTATTTGGGAGAACAGGATAAGATGGAGATGTTCGGGCTGATCGATGGTGTCCAACCCGGGTATTATCTTCCGGACACCCGGCAACTGGGCGATTACTTCGGGATTCGCGTAGAGGGAAGGCTGGTGTCCATGGCCGGCGAGCGAATGCGGCTAACAGGCCTTAGTGAGATCAGCGCGGTGTGCACCTTGCCTGAATTCACGGGACGGGGCTTCGCGCAACAACTGATAGCGCACGTTTGCAAGGCGGAGGTTGCGGCGGGAGTGCAGCCTTTTCTTCATGTGTCGAAAGCCAATGCCCGCGCGCTGCGGTTATATGAACACCTGGGGTTTCGTCAACGGAGGGATATTTCCTTTTACCGGGTGAAAAAGATCAGCGGCTAGTCGGGCGGTGCTGTTATCGGGCGGTGGTGGTCGTCGGCGGCTGGCGGCGGCTCACCTGTCGAGATAGGTCTCCAACTCTTCCATCATCGTCCGGCTGCCGACGAAGAAGGGACTCCGCTGATGCAGGGTGGTCGGCTGGATATCGAGGATGCGCTGCTTCCCGTCGGTGGCCTTGCCGCCGGCGACCTCGGTGATGAAGGCGAAGGGATTGCACTCATACAGCAATCGCAGCTTGCCGCCGGGACGGCCCGCAGTGCCGGGATACATGAAGATACCGCCCTTGATCAGGTTGCGATGGACATCGGAGACCATACTGCCGATATAGCGTTGCGTATAGGGACCGCCGTTCTCCTTGGTCTTCCTTTGGCAGGTATCGATATAATCCTGCACGCGTTTGTCGTATTGGAAGAAATTGCCGTGGTTGACGGAATAGATCTTGCCTACCTCAGGGCATTTGATATTGGGATGGCTGAGAGTGAACTCGCCGATGGAAGGATCCAGTGTGAACCCATTGACACCCCGGCGGGTCGCATAGACCATCATGGTCGACGACCCATATACAATATACCCCGCTGCCACCTGGTTCCGGCCCGGCTGGAGGAAATCGGCCTTTGTACAGGGTTTGCCCTTTTCGCTGATGCGGCGGTAAACGCCGAAGATGGAGCCGATGGAGACATTGACGTCGATGTTGCCGCTGCCGTCGAGGGGATCGAACAAACAAACATACTTGGAGTTGTTGCTGATCTCGTCGTCGAAGATGACGCTGTCGTCGAGCTCTTCGCTGCCGATGCCCGCGCAGCTGATGCCATGCCGTAAGACGCCCATGAACTGATCGTTGGCATAGATATCGAGTTTTTTTACGTCCTCCCCCTGCACGTTCACGGTGCCCGCATCCCCGAGGATGTCGACCAGGCCGGCTTTGTTGACCTCTACGTTGATGCGTTTGGCGGCAAGGCCGATGTCACGCAGCAGATTGCTCAATTCGCCGGTGGCGTTGGGAAAGTTGCGGAGCTGTTGGAGGGTAAATTCGTCGAGGGTGAGTACTTTTCTATTGACATTCATGTGGGCGGGCAATTTTTACTAAACAAAAATAAGGGTGGAAGTTTATATTTGCGCCATGAAAATTTTCAAATTCGGCGGGGCCAGTGTCAACGGTGTGGACCGGATCCGGCAGGTTCCGGGGATTCTCAGGCAGTTTGCAGGAGAGAAGATACTCGTGGTGATCTCCGCGATGGGGAAGACGACGAATGCGCTGGAGAAAGTGGCGGAGGCCTTCTATGCCGGTCATCAAGCCGAGGCGCTGCAACTTTTCGCCCAGATCAAGGAACAACACCTTAACACGGCCAAATACCTCCTGGTGAAGAACTATCTCGCCTGCGAGGCGCAGCTGAAGGATTTTTTCACAGAGGGGGAATGGCTGCTCCACGACAAGCCGGTACGGGATTTCGACTATTACTACGACCAGGTGGTCTGCATCGGCGAGCTGCTGTCGACCTCGATCATGAGTGCCTACCTGGCCGAATCGGGCATCGGGAATCAGTGGATCGATGTCCGCGATATTTTCCGGACTGACGCGAACTTCCGCGATGCGGCCATCGATTGGGAAGTGACGGACCGGAAGGTGCGGGAAGAGGTACTCCCCCTGTTTTCAGAGGACGACCTGATCGTGACGCAGGGCTTTATCGGGGCTACCTCGGACAATGAAAGCACGACGCTGGGCCGGGAAGGGAGCGACTATACGGCCGCGGTCTTTGCAAACCTGCTGGATGCGGGGAGCCAGACCATATGGAAAGACGTGGAAGGGGTGATGAACGCCGACCCTAAACAATTCCCCGACGCCCAGCTCATCCGGGAGCTGAACTACGACGAGGTGATCGAAATGGCCTATTACGGGGCGCAGGTGATCCATCCCAAGACGATCAAGCCGTTGCAGAACAAGGGAATCCCCCTTTTTGTAAAATGCTTTTTGGATGCCTCGCTGCCTGGGACGGTCATTCACAAC
>Ga0105239_10000755_pt1 | contig 45854 bp, 39 predicted proteins | sample KBSC44metaG_FD_92761 | JGI IMG/M metagenome (GOLD analysis project Ga0105239, IMG submission 92761) | Corn rhizosphere microbial communities from Kellogg Biological Station, Michigan, USA - KBS C4-4 metaG | ecosystem: Host-associated > Plants > Roots > Rhizosphere > Soil | place: Michigan, USA...
CTGTCGCTCATCTGCACCGGGATCACCGGTCTGCTGGCCGGCAGCTACCCGGCTTTCTATCTTTCCAACTTCCGCCCGGTGAAGGTCCTCAAAGGCGCGTTCAAGGCCGGCAAGGGCGCGAGCACTCCCCGCAAGGTTCTCGTCGTAGCCCAATTCTCGATCTCGCTGGCCCTGATCATCGGCACCATCGTCGTATTCCGGCAGATCCAGTTCGCCAAAGATCAACCGATCGGCTATGATCAGGCCGGCCTGATCACCGTGCCGGATAATACAAAAGAATTGGACAGTCACTATGAGTCTCTCCGTAAGGCCCTGCTGAACACCGGTGTGGTCGCCAATATCGCCAACTCCTCCACGAACCTCAACGCATTTTATCAGAATAATCAGCTGGAATGGGAGGGAATGAGTCCGGAGGCAAAAAATCTTACCTTCCGCGACATCTTCGTCAACGCCGATTGGGGTCCCACCATCGGGTGGACCGTCCTCAAAGGGCGTGACTTCTCCCGCGCCTTCCCCACCGACAGCACGGCCGTCATTGTGAACGAGACAGGCGCCCGTATCCTCGGGTTCAAAGATCCCATCGGCAAGACCCTAAAACATTGGGGGAAATCCTACACCATCATCGGCATCGCGAAGGATATCATCAGCAACAATCCCTATTCCCCCGTCCAACCCGCCATCTTCATGGGCGACGGCGGCCATAACGTCTTCACTATCCGCCTCAAACGCGGCACGCCGGTTCGCGCCGCCCTCGCAGCGATCGAACCCGTCTTCAAACAGTTCAACCCCGCCAGTCCCTTTCTCTATTCTTTCATCGACGAGGAATTCCAAAGGAAGTTCAACACCGAGACCCGCATCGGCAACCTGGCGACCGTCTTCTCCGGCCTCGCCATCTTCATCTCCTGTCTCGGCCTCTTCGGCCTCGCCTCCTTCACGGCCGAACAACGCACCAAGGAGATCGGCGTCCGCAAGGTTCTCGGCGCCGGCGTGATCAACCTCTGGGCCCTGCTCTCCGCCGACTTCCTGAAGCTGGTGGCCCTGTCCATGCTGATCGCGATGCCCCTTGCTTACTACTGCATGCATCAATGGCTTCAAAATTATGTGCTTCAAACCCCCCTATCCGCCTGGATCTTCATCGGCGCCGGCACGGGTATCCTGCTGCTTACCCTCGCCACCGTCACCTACCAATCCCTGAAAGCCGCCCTCGCCAACCCGATCCACAGTCTCAAAACAGAATAGCCGAAAAAACGTCTGACTATGCTAAAGAACTATTGGCTGCTCGCCCTTCGCCAGCTGCGCAAGAACCGCGGGTACTCGTTCATCAACATTGCCGGCCTGGCCACCGGCATGGCCGTCGCCCTCATCATCGGGATATGGATCGCCGACGAGCTCTCCCACGACAAGTCCTATCCCGGCCACGCCCGCATCGGCGAGATCATGCAAGGCCAGAAGGGCGGCCCCTGGGCACCGGACAAGGAGAGAACATTCATCGGTCCGACCATCTCCTCGGCCCTCAAACCCTTTTTGAAAAAAGGCTACGACGACATCTTCGCCCAGACGGCCATGCTCTCCTATCCCACCGAACACCTGCTGGTCGCCGGCGACAGAAGCGTTTCCAGTAATGGTTCACCGGCCGAATACAGCTTTCCCGCCGTTTTCGGCTATCGTTTCCTCAGCGGCAATGGGGAGTGTCTGCGCGATCCGTCCTCGGCGATCATTTCTCAAAGCACGGCCATCGCCCTGTTTGGTTCGGCGGATGCCGTCGGCAAAACCTTCAGATGGGACAACCATGTCCCGTTCCGTGTCGGCGGGGTCTTTGCCAACCAACCCGCCAATAGCAGCTTCCAGGATATCGACTTCTTCACATCCTTCGCAAACGACAACAACCGGGGGAACAGGGATAACACCGATTTTCTCAACCACGGCTGCCGGATGTTCGTCCGCCTGGCCCCCAACGTCACCATGGAGCAGGCTACAGCCCGTATAAAGAACATCTGCACGCCGCATGTCGATAAGGATTACGAGACCTACACCGTCCTGCCCTTCGAACGCCTGTATCTCTATTTCGACGACGACAACGGCACAACCGGACAGGGCCGCATCAGCTTTGTCCGCCTGATCGCCATCATCGGCGTCTTCGTCCTGCTGCTCGCCTGCATCAACTTCATGAACCTCTCCACGGCCCGAAGCGAACAACGCGCAAAAGAAGTGGGCATCCGCAAGACGATCGGATCGCTGCGCGGACAGCTCATCGCCCAGTTCCTCGGCGAATCGATCCTGCTGGCCTTTCTCTCCTTTGTCCTGGCCCTCTTTCTGGCCGGCGTCAGCCTTCCGGGGTTCAGCGAGCTCGCCGGCAAATCGATGACGCTCCCCCTGGGCAGCCTAACGTTCTGGGCTACCTCCCTTGTGTTCACCGTGGGGACAGGTCTCCTTGCCGGCAGCTATCCGGCCTTTTATCTGTCCGGTTTCCGGCCGGTAAAAGTGCTCAAAGGCGCATTCAAAGCCGGCAAAGGCGCAAGCACGCCACGCAAGGTCCTGGTCGTGGCCCAGTTCTCCATTTCGCTGGCCCTCATCATCGGGACGATCGTGGTCTACCGCCAGATCCAACTAGCGAAAAACCGGCCCCTCGGCTATGACCAGACCGGGTTGATCACGGTACCGATAAATACCGACTCCCTCGACCGGCATTACGAGGCCGTACGCACCGACCTGCTCGCCACCGGAGTCGTCGCCAATGTGGCCAACGCCTCGCAGACCATGACCCAATTCGACCAGAACAACGACCTCGAATGGGAAGGGATGCAGCCATATCAAAAAGAGATATTCTTCCGCGACGTTTGGGTCAACGCCGATTTCGGACCCACCGTCGGCTGGACCGTTCTCCAGGGCCGGGATTTCTCCCGCAAATTCAGCACCGACAGCTCAGCCGCCATCGTCAACGAAGAAGGCGCCCGCGACCTGGGCTTCAAAGATCCCCTCGGCAAGACCGTAAAACACTGGGGGAAATCGTACACGATCATCGGCGTCGTAAAGAACATGCTGACAAACAACCCGTATTCACCGATCGAGCCCGCCATCTTTCTCGGCGATGGAGGACACAATGCATTCACCATCCGGCTTAAACCCGGCGTGCCCGTCAGGACCGCCCTGGCCTCGATAGGATCCGTTTTCAGGAAATTCAACCCTGCGAGCCCCTTCCTCTATCATTTCAACGACGAGGTCTTCGAAAGGAAATTCCTCACCGAGACGCGGATCGGCCATCTCACCACCGTCTTCAGCGCCCTGGCCATCCTCATCTCCTGTCTCGGATTATTCGGTCTTGCGTCCTTCGTCGCCGAACAGCGCACAAAGGAGATCGGCGTGCGCAAAGTACTCGGCGCCCGCGTAGTCAATCTCTGGCTACTGCTCTCAAGTGATTTTATCCGGCTGATCGTCCTATCGATGGCCATCGCCATGCCCCTCATCGGGCTGGCGATGCAAAAATGGTTGCAGAACTACCCCATCCACACCAACCTCTCCCCCTACATCTTCCTCCTCGCCGGCGCGGGCATGCTGCTGATCACATTGGCCACCGTCAGCTTCCAGGCGCTAAAGGCCGCATTAATGAACCCCGTAAAAAGCCTGCGTAGTGAATAAAAAACCCTATTGGTCCCTGTTGATCGTCCTGCTCGGCCTCGCAAAGTTGGCCGCCCCCCAGGACACCGTTCTTACCGTCACCTACCCTGATCGCCTCGACTCGCTAAACTCGGCAATATTACAGCAAAAGCGATACATACAGGTGTTCCTGCCAGCTGATTACACCCCCGGCAGCCCCGGCAAATACGACGTATTGTACGTACTCGACGGCGGCAACTGGAACACCGGCCTGATCACGCGCATCCAGCGTTTTGTGGAAGATCAGGGCCATATACCGCCGACGATCATCGTCAGCGTCATGGGGATCGACCGCAACGTCGAGCTCACTCCCACCCACCTCGACAGCTGGAAAGGGTCCGGCGGCGGGGAAAAATTCCTCGGATATATTACAAAGGAGCTGATTCCCCATATCGATTCCACTTATCCGACCAATGGCGATAACGTCAGCGGCCGGGAAGGCCAGTTGCACGATATGCGGATCGACACGCTGGAAACCGTGTTGAAAACCTCGGCGCCACCGGGCCTGAACTGGAAAATAGTTCCCTACAAGGAAGAAACCCATAGTTCCGTCAGGTTGAAAACGACCTATGATGGATTGAAGTTCACCTATGCCGGGCTTGTAAGCGATATCCAATTCGCCCCCGACAGCGGGATCCTGCTGAAAGATAGTCCGGCCAGGATCTGGTACTTCGACGATACGGCCAGGATGCATTACACCCTCGACGGGACCACGCCCACCGAGGCGTCCCCAAGGGTCCGGCACGGCCAAACCGGGCGGATTTAGTTATGCGTTATTATTTGTTCCTTTTCAACGCGGGTTTATCCCTTTAAGATAGAATACCTGCACAAAAAAGAAGACTTCAAACTACGCTACTCCTGGCTTACCCCAAGCCGCATGAGCACCAAGGACCCGCAGCCTATTCCTTTCGACGCGCAATACAGCCTTACTCCACCGTCGGGAATGCCGAGATCCTCAGCCTCGCGGCCCCCATCGGCACCAACTCAATAGCCTCCACCGGCCCACTCGCCTTCACCGGACTCTGCGGCAACACCCCGCAGAGTCCATTCTTATCCAGCAACCACTCGGGGATCAGCTTCCCCTTCGCCGCCACCACCAGCGGCGCCGCCCCGGGCGTCCACGGAAAATCATCCTTCGGCCAGGGCCTGCGCTGCACCGCAAAGGCCTGATCCGGCACCAATCCATAATTCCAAAGACTCGCCGGGAAGATCTGGTACGAAGGCCACGCCGACACATCCGCCCCGGCCTGCCAGTGCGAATCCCCCTGCGCCGCCTGACGCCCATCCATTAGTTTATACGACTCAGCGATCTTCAACGAAAAGGTCAGGGGTCCATAGTTAATGCTCTCACTATTCTTATTCCCCGCCCACTGCCGCGTAGCAAACGCCATCGGCAACCGCAACTCGACCCGATCGCCCGCGACCCATTTCCGCTCCAGCCGCACCCAGGAACCTTTCAATGGGTTCACCGGCACTTCGGTTCCATTCACACTCACCGCCGCACCCGCACACCACCCCGGCACCCGCAAATACAATGGAAACATCAGCCCTCCCTTCTTCACCGAATCCACACCAAACTCCACCGCCTCCTCAAAAGGATAATGCGTACGCTCACTCAGCACCACCATCCCTCCCTTCCCCGTACCCACCCGGGCCCGCACAGACCCCGCACTATACAGCACCGCCGCCACCCCGTTATCCGGTGTCGCCATCCACAAATGCTCCGCATAATAAGGCCAGCCCTGCGAATGATTATGCTGACAGCACCGGCTGCTGAAAGGATTCATCATCAGAAAAGGTCCGTCGTTGGCAATCCCCGGAGCATGGTTGCTGCTGTCGCTGACGACCATATTGGGCGCCGTGAGATACCGGAGGGCCTTGAAGTCGGGCATGACCGCCGCGGGGTATGTGTTAAAAGCCACATCCTCGCAATGATCCGCCCAGAACACATCGCCCGTGATCCCGGTCAGCAGTTCGTCCGAGGCCATCTGCTCCACCATGCCGCAGGTCTCGACCGCCTGGTGTGCATCTGTGTACCCCTTCCGCGCGTTCTCATCCGCCCCGAACATCCCGCCCGGCACCTGCCCATAGAGTTCGCGGATCAGGGCAAAGTCATGATAGGTGGCCTGCAGCATCGCGCTGTCGCCGGTCTGCATATAATATTCGGCCGGCTCGCGGAAACATTGCGCGATGTTGACATTGTGCCAGTTAGGCAGCTTGTCCTTCTGCGTCCAGTCCGCGGTATGCCGGTGGATGCGATCGGCCAGCCCCAACAGCCAGGATTCGCCCGTATGATTGTACAACCAGTAAATGCTATAGAGATTGTCCCCACCGCGGCTGTTCTCCCAGTAGGTCTTGAGCAGCTCGCTCTCCGGTACCGTCAGCTCCCATTGAAAGTAACGTTTCATAAAGGTCAGCACCCGCGGATCGTGGCTGTAGTCGTAGTAGGACTGCATACACCACAACATGATCATATTGGGCCAGAGATCGGGCGTGCCCCCCTTCAGCTCCCTCGACCCGTCGGCGCCAAGCCGCGGCCCGAACCAGCCGTCGCTCTGCTGGCTCGCAAACACCTTCTCCAGCCAGTCTTTCGTCTCGGCGATGATCGCCGGATCATTCAAAATATACCCCAGGTCGCCATACCCTTTCAGCCAGTACGGCACCTCCTCCCAGCCATGATCGCCCTGCCCGTTGCCGCTGTACCAGGCATTTCCCTTCTTGTCCAGCCAGGCGCTGATCGTCCCCAGCTTCCCCGTCAACCCGTCCCGCTGCAGTTCCAGGTACCGCCGCACCCAGCCCCGCGGCTGCACGCTGCCCACCGGCAACGGTACCAGCGCCAGCGGTTTCAACGGCCGGCGAGAGCTCACATAGAAGGAATTATTAGTCGCAGCAGCCGGCCGGCTCACGGCTTCGGCCTTCGTCTGCGCCTTGGCCAGCAGGCCAATCGCACATACTCCCAGGGTCAACCCAGGTTTTAAAAAATTCATGTCCCAATTTACACTAAAATGGCATTTTTATTGACGACCTTAAAGTATGTTGCCAAATCATTTTAAAACCGCCTGGCAGAATTTACGCGGCCGCAAAGCGTATCTCGCCATCAATACGCTCGGATTAGCCGTAGGTATCGCAGCTTGCCTGCTTGTCTTCCTGTTGATCCGGTATGAAACGAGCTTTGACGATTTCCACCCTAAAAAGGACCGTATCTATAGAGTGGTGTCGGCGATAAGAACGCCGGCTGGAATGAGTTATTCCAAAGCAAGCGCCTTTCCCGCTGCACAGGCCTTGCGACTCGACTTTCCGCAACTCGAAAATGTCGCCCGTATTTACGTTCGCGACAATAAGCAGGTGGCGGTCCCGGCCGGCGACGCCAATGCAACACAAAAGAAATTCCGGGAAACCGTATTTTTTGCCGACCCTGAATTCTTCGGCATATTCAATTTCCCCTTCCTCGCCGGCGATGCAAGAACCGCTCTGTCCGGATCGAATACAGCCGTGCTTACACAGGCGGCGGCAGAGAAATATTTCGGCGACTGGCATTCCGCCATCGGGAAATTCATTAATTGTGACAACGACGGAATTTGCAAGGTCACCGGCATCCTGAAAAATATTCCTGCTAATACCAACTTCCCCCTTCAGGTTATCCTTTCCTTTGAAACGGCCCGGAAGGAGGATCTGCCGACGAATTGGGAAGGCATAGACGGATCTTTGAACACTTTCCTGGTGCTGCCGCCAAATACCCCCGCACAGCAATTCAATAAGCAGCTTCACGGCTTTGCGAAAAAGTACATGCCCGCCGGATATGCGAACCACGATTATCTCTTGCAACCGTTAGCCGACATGCACTATGATAGCCGGTTCGGCACATACAGCGGGAGCACATTCAGCAAAAAACTGATCACCGCTATGAGTGCAATAGGATTCTTCCTGCTGCTTATAGCCTGTATAAACTTTATCAATCTCGCGACGGCACAGGCCGTGAACCGCTCAAAAGAAGTAGGGGTCAGAAAGGTTCTCGGCGGCAGTAAAAAGCAATTGATCCTCCAATTTTTGGCTGAGACCTTTCTCATCACAGGGATTTCCGTTGTCCTGGCAATAGTATTTGCAGCCCTTTCTTTGCCACTGCTCAACAGCGTTTTAAGAACATCCGTGGTGCTATCCCCCGGTCTTTCATTGATTGCCTTCTTATCCGGCATAATTACCCTTGTCACCTTCTTATCTGGTCTCTATCCCGCCGTTGTTCTATCGCGGTTCAATCCCACTGTCGTGCTGAAAAGCAAATTAACCGGCAAGACCGCGGGCGGGCTTTCTATACGAAGAGTGCTGGTCGTTTTCCAGTTTACCATTGCCCAGGCATTGATATTGGGAACGCTCATCGTTGTAAGGCAAATGAATTTCTTTCAAAATGCCGACATGGGTTTTGACAAGGATGCGATCGTTACGGTGCCGCTTGCCAACGACACCGCCCGCCTTCATCAGGCGGAAGCGTTAAAAGTACAATTGCTGCAACAGGCCGGGATAAAAAATGTCAGCCTCAGCATCTTTACACCCATCGATAAAGCAAGCTGGGATGGCGATTTTACCTTTGATAATTCGGCAAAGAAAGCGGATTTCAACGCGGAGTTCAAGTGGGCGGATGCCGATTATTTTAAAACATATGAAATCCGGTTCGTCGCCGGCACGCCCTATAAAGAGGCCGACACGGTAACCGGATTTGTGGTAAATGCGTTGATGGCAAGGAAATTAGGCTTCAGGGATCCGGGAGATATCATCGGCAAAAGAATATCTTTTTGGGACGGAGCCATCACCGCTCCGGTTGTCGGCGTGGTAAAAGACTTTAACAGCACCTCGCTTGAGACGGGCATGAAACCGGTGGTGCTTGGTTCTTATAGACCGTTGTACCGGCTCCTGAATATAAAGATACAGCCACAACAGGTAAAGCAAACCCTGGCCGCCATAGAATCGCTTTGGACAAAGGCCTATCCTGGTTTTACCTATGAATACCAGTTCCTCGACGATAAGATCGCCGGCTTATACCGACAGGAACGCCGCCTTTCGCAATTGTATCAAATATTCGCAGGCATTGCTATATTCATATCCTGCCTTGGCCTGTACGGCTTTGTTTCTTTCATGACCGTGCAACGTTCAAGAGAGATCGGGATCCGGAAGGTTTTGGGTGCATCGGTCTTAAACATCATTTATCTATTATCGAGAGAATTTATCGTGCTGATCGGCGTAGCATTTCTGATCTCGGCGCCGGTAGCGTATTATTTCATGCATCTATGGTTGCAAAAGTTTGCCTATCGGATAGACATCGGCATCGGGTTGTTCCTGATAACCCTTGTCGCCGCCGAAGCGATCGCATGGCTGACGGTTGGCTATCGGGCCACAAAAGCAGCCGTTGCCAACCCCGTGAAAAGTTTGAGGACGGAATGATCACTCATTGCGGTACACCACCCCCTCCTTCATCACAAACCTTACCTGCCCCATCGCATGGATATCCTTTGTCGGATCGCCCTCGACCGCAATGATATCCGCCCACTTGCCCGGTTCCAGCGTCCCCGCCTTGTCACTGATGCCAAGCAGCTGCGAGGCATTCACCGTCGCGCATTTGATGGCCTCCAGCGCCGGCATGCCCGCCTCGGTCATATAGATGAACTCCATCCAGTTCTTCCCATGCGCATAGACCCCCGCGTCGGTACCAAAAGCGATCTTCACGCCCGCTTTGTAGGCCTTTGCAAAGGTGCCCTGGATGACCGGACCGATGGCGATGGCCTTACCGGTGATGACCGCCGGATAATAACCCGCTTTCTTCGCCGAATCCGCCACCGACTTTCCCGCAATAATGGTCGGCACATACCACACGCCATACTGCTTAAAAAGTGCGATCGCTTCGTCATCCATATACGTCCCGTGTTCGATCGAGGTCACCCCCGCGCGGATCGCCCGCTTCATCGCCTCCGCGCCATGTGCATGTGCTGCCACCGGCATCCCGTAGTCCCTGGCGGTGGCGACAATGGCCTTTAGTTCTTCATCGGAGAACTGCGCCCCCGTGCCGTCCTTCTCGAGACTCAACACCCCACCCGACGCCGTGATCTTGATCAGGTCCGCCCCCTCCTTGTACATCTGCCGCACCGCCTTGATACAGGCGTCCTTTCCGTCGGCCACCGTCTCGGTGAACGAAGGTTCCGTATAGAGCCCGTCGCGATAGCCATGGGTCGGATCTCCATGCCCCCCCGTCGAGGAAATGATCTTACCGGCCGTCAGCACATGCGGCCCGACCACGATCCCCTTGCGGATCGCGTTCCGCAACGCGATGTTGACCCCCGTCCCGCCGACATCCCGCACCGTCGTAAAACCCGCCATCAGCGTCGTCTTCGCATACACCGTCGATCCAAAAGCGGCCTCCGCCGTTCCCTCGGTAAAATGCAACAGCTGTTGGTTGGGTCTCGTCTGGAGTTCGAGATGCACATGCGAATCGATCAGCCCCGGCAGCACCGTCCGGTTCTTCAGGTCGATCGTCTTATCTCCCGCCGCGGCCGGCGCATAGCCCTTCTGCACGGCCGTCACCGTTGCCCCGGTTACGATCACCGACATCTCCGTCAGCACCTGACCCGATTGGGGCTCGATCAGGCGCCCGCAATAAATAATGGTTTTTTGACAAAAAGCGAGGCAGGCCCATAATAGAGTGGGGATAAGCAGTAGTTTCTTCATGAACCGAATATACAAAGCAATTTCAGCGGCCCCAAAATCGTTATAAACAGGGCCTCGCTCCACCCTAAAAATCCCAGCCCATGAGAAACCTATACATTTGTATCATTCTCACCCTCTTATCGTTATCCGGCGAAACCCGCGTGTCCGCACAAACCTGGAAGCTAAAGGAATCCGGCACCGTTCTAAAAGGATCCGCCCAGGAGATCTTGCCGCTGCCGGGTGGCGGTATCGTTACGGTCACGCATTCGCATCCGGGCAAAAAAGGTCCGATGACCATCAGCCGGTTTGATGGAGACCTGATTGAGATCTATAGCGTTCGCCTCAGCCTGCTCGGCCGCGAGCGTTACGAGGCCGCCTGGTTTTACAACGACACCCTCTTGCTTTTCACCATCGATCCCGCCGGTGGGCTCACGCGATATAAATTCGATATCGATAATGGCTCGCTGACCGGTCAGCCGCTGCCGCTTATCGGGCTCGTCGGCATCGATCAGCCCCTGAAACGGGCGAGCTTTTACACCGGGGGGTCTCCCGACAGCGCGTTTCACTATATCGCTTCCGTCGCAACCCCAAAACACGGGACCGCGGTGACCCCGCAACCCGAAACAGGCGCTCTCCGGGGTATCCTCCTCGATCGTCGCGGCGATGAGGTCACCCGGTTCCAGCACCCCTTTTCTTCCGCGGCCGGTCCGGTCGCCTGCACCCAATCGAATGATGGCACCCTCGCCCTGATTTCCAATCACTATACCATCACCACCATCGACCCCGACGGCTCATCATCCAGCTTTCGCCTGGAGGGCCTTCCCAACGACCGGATGCATAATGCCTCCTGGTCGATGGATGGCGGAACCCTCTGCTTCTCCGGTTGGATGAATGAGAGCGGCCAGACCGGTCTTACCACGATCGTCACCGGCTGCGTCGACCTGGGCACCCGTATCGTGTTCGGTCTTCATCAGACGGAGGTAAAGACACTGCTGACGAAGACGCCGCAAAAGGGCTTTCCCGATCAGCTCACCCTCCTGCGTTCGCTGCCGCTGCCCGATGGCTGCCGCTATCTGCTCTTTGAAAGCAGCGGTCAACATCTTTATCAACCTCGCTTTTCGATCGCCCTCACTTCGTTGAATCCATCCACCCAAGCCGTCTGTTATCAAAGCAGGGGCGACGTGTATGTATTAAAGCTGGACGCCGCGAACAAACCCGAATGGATGAACGTCCTCTCCAAGAACCAGGAGGAGTGGAACAGCGTCAGCGCCATCGGCGTCGGCACCCTCCTCGATCGTGAGAACCGGCTACACGTCTTCTTCTACGACAACAAGCGCAACACCGACGCCACCGCGGCCGACGTGACCACATTCCGTGCCGGCAACGCCCAGGATGTAGGATTCGCGTGCATCTCCATCACCTCCGAAGGCGCGATGAAAAAACAATTCATCCTGCCCACTGATAACGGTTACCGGTTGATGCCCGGTTTGGCCTTCGCCGATAACAAGGACGAGGCCTGCTTCCTCGCCATGCGCACCAACCGGTACAAGGTGGGAACCATCGCGCTAAAATAAAAAAGGGGCAACCAACGGTTGCCCCCTATAGAAACCCATTCAATAAGCTCTATTTATTCGGCTGCGGCGTGTAACGCAGATACGGCTTGATCACCTTCACCCCCTTGGGGAACTTCTTCTGCGCATCTTCCGTCGAAATAGACGGCACCACGATCACATCCTCACCCTCTTTCCAATCCGCCGGCGTAGCCACGCTATGGTTGGCCGTCAGCTGCAGGGAGTCGAGCACGCGGAGCACCTCGTTGAAATTACGACCCGTCGACGCCGGATAGGTAATGATCAGTTTTACCAGCTTATCGGGCCCGATGATCACCAGCGAACGTACCGTAGCCGTCGCCGATGCATTCGGATGGATGAATTCGTACAACGTGCTCACCTTACGATCTTCGTCCGCGATGATCGGGAAATCCACGCTGCAATTTTGCGTCTCGTTGATATCCTTGATCCAACCCAGATGTTTGTCGACGGGGTCGACGCTCAACGCCAGCACCTTCGTCCCTCTCTTGGCGAATTCGTCCTTCAGACTGGCCGTCCGGCCCAGTTCGGTCGTACACACAGGCGTATAGTCGGCAGGGTGAGAAAAGAGAATGCCCCAGGAATCACCCAGAAATTCGTAGAAGTCGATGTCGCCAATAGACGTTTTGGCTTGGAAGTTTGGCGCTTTGTCGCCGAGACGTAAACTCATATAAAATGTTTAGAGAGTGAAAAAATCCGCCGGCACCGGGTGACCCCGGTGGCCCAAACGGACGGTAAAGATATTAATTCCCTATCAAAGTAGTAGACTTGATTGTTAAATTTTCCCGCCGCCTGCAAGCCAGCCGCAATAAGACCACAACTCACTGTTTATCAAATCTCTTAATCATAATATAGTCTTCCACGGTCCGATCCCCGCCCATCGGGGTCAGCACCTCGGCCGTCACCGCATACCCATTTTTCCGGTAGAGTCCCACCGCCCCCTCGTTCTTTCGCAACACCAGCACCCGGACACCGCGAACCCGCAGCTCCTCGGCCTCGCGGTGGATAAAATCCATCACCCGCTGGCCGACCCCCCGGCCCCGCCAGCTTTTCAATAAATAGAATTGTGTCAGGATCATCGTGCGCTCCTCTTCATGCAAGGCAAAATAGCCCACGACCTCGTCGTCCATCTCTATCATATAATGGCGGTATCCCTCGCCCACCTGCGCTTCGAAGGCTTCCACGGTATGGGAGGCCTCCACCAGCCAGTCCCCGCACTCGGCCGGCAGATATTGCGCATAGAAATCCGGCACGATCCGCCGCCCCAACGCCTCCATCGTCTCAAATTGTTCGCGTGTGTATGCTGCAGTGATATTCATAGCAATGTTAGTCGTTCCACTCCACCGTCTTGCGCCACGCAAAAAAATAGGAATACAGCCGGTTCAGTCCGAACGTCCCACACAAACCATAGTCGCTCAGCTGCTTCACCTTCCCATTGTACCGGATCTCCACAAAGATCGTCTGGTCGTCGGTCCAATCCACCTGGTAATGGGCAGCCAATCGATCCACCGGAATATGCTTCAACAGATCGATCATTCCCGACAAATTCTCCGGCGGCACCGTCCCCGTAAATACCCCTTTCTTCTCCTCAAACTGGATCGCCTCATACCGGGCGCTTCCGTCCGCGTTCACGGTCATCTTAAAGACAGGGCACTTCCCAAAACACATCGTTGTACTGACGCTGATGCTCTCAAACCGGAGATCCGCGATCGGCGCCGGATCATACTCGATGAATCCCCCTCTCCACCACACCAGGGTATCCAGCTCGATCGGTACCGGGTGTGTGTCCCGCATGCGCAGCGTGTCCCATTCGATCCGCGTGATCAGTTTCCGGACGCCCCCCGTGGAATCCAATCCCCCAAGATGAACCGGCCAAAAACTGTGGCGGAACCGGTCCGGCGAAAAAACGCGATATTTTCCATGTCCCCAATCCATCACCACCTGCACGTCGGCTCCGTTCAGGATCAGGTCCGTAAGCCCATTCCCATCCATGTCCATCTTAAAGAACTGCCCCGAGAACGTCTTATAATCTTTACTCACCCGCTTCACCAGGAACTGCCGCACATCCTCCCGGCTCATCAACCCGTCGATCTCATTCGCCCTCAAACCCAGGGCGGTCAATAAAAAGGTCACCAACAAAAAACAACGATTCAAAAAGGTTCGCATAGTCTTTTCTCATAAGATGCCGAATATAACCCGATTACACAGCTGTTATTCCCCTTCACCGCAACGACCGCTATTCCCGCTCCTCGTTCCCCGTCCGCCGCAAAAACCGCGACACCGCCTTCCCATCACTCTCCCGCTCCGCCGCCTTTCCCCCCGCCTTCACCACCGCCCCCTTCCCCCACTTATTCTTCACCTCGTCAATCGCCTTATACAGCTCCGTCTTCTTCTTGGTATCCTGAAATAAATTCGTCTGTATCGCTTCTCCCGTCAACTCACTCAGCCGCACCCCCAGCAAGCGGATGGGCTGCCCCTTCCGCCAAAGCTTATGAAACAGCTCCTTCGCCTTCGCGATCAGCTCGTCGTCATAAAAGGTATACGGAATGGTCACCTGCCGGGAAGTAGTTTCGAAATCCGGGTACCTGATCTTCACCGCCACACAGCCGGCCGTCTTATTATCCTGTCGCAGCTCGTACCCTACCCGTTCCGTCATCCGCACCAGCTCCGCCATCAGGAAATCGACGTCGGTCTTATCCGCTTCAAAGGTATTCTCGGTCGAAATGGACTTTGCCTCATGATACGGCACCACTTCCCCCTCATGGATGCCCCGCGACTTTGCCCACAAGTCGGCCCCATACTTCCCGAACCGCTTCTCCAACAATTCCATGGGTTGTTCACTCAGGTCGCGGATCGTCTCGATGCCCATCTCCCGCAGCGCCTGGTAGGTGTGGTCGCCCACCCCGGGGATCTTATTCACCTTCAGCGGGGCCAGGAATTCCTGCTCCATTCCCGCCGGCACCTGGATGTATCCGTTGGGCTTCGCCTCCTGCGTCGCGATCTTCGAGATCATTTTATTGGACGCCAGCGCAAAAGAAATAGGCAGCTCCGTTGCCGAAATAATTTCCTCCCGCAGATCGATCGTCCACTGATAAGGATCAAAGAACCGGTCCATTCCCGTCAGATCGAGATAGAACTCATCGATCGACGCCTTCTCGAACAGTGGCGCCTTCGCCGCAATAATTTCCGTCACCCAGCGGGAATATTTGCTGTATTCCCCCCGCGCATTCCCCACCACCGTCGCATGCGGACACAACCGCAACGCCGTCTTCATCGGCATGGCGCTATGGATGCCATACTTGCGCGCCTCATAGCTGCAAGCCGCCACCACCCCCCGGTCGCTATGCCCGCCTACCAGCAGGGGCTTCCCCTTCAGGGAAGGATCATTGATGCACTCCACGCTGACAAAAAAAGCGTCCAGGTCAAAATGCGCGATATATCTCTGCGAACCCACGATCAAATATACTAAAATTATTAGCTTTGTGCGCAAACAAAAAATTTAGTTCTCTATTAGAGAACTTTCAAATATTCTAACTATCTTTACTATGAAAACTCATTTGATCCGCAAAGAAACTATCGAGGACTATGTGGTTGGGCACTCGGGAAGCCGCGCCTCCTTCAAGGATTTTCTCGAAAAGCTCAAATATGCCGATTGGGAGAAACCTGCAGATATCAAGGCTACCTTTTCGGCCGCCGACCTGTTGGGAAGAAGTTGCAATCGTGTAGTTTTCGACATCGCCGGCAATTCGTATAGAATGATAGCCAAATATGCCTTCGGTGAAAGATTGGTTCATTTGTTTATTTGCCGGATTGGCACACATGCTGAATGTACCACCCTTTGCAACGCCGCAAGGCAATACACCGTAAATCACTTTTAAAATGTCAGAGCTGAAATACAAAGTTATCGCTACCAAAACGCAATACTACGAGTATTGCAAAAAACTCGAAGAGCTGGTGGTCTCCGGCGACACCAAGGCAAAAGATGAGATCAGTCTCCTGACCGTCCTCATCGAAAAATGGGACGCAGACCATAATACCTTCGATGAGCTCGACCCGATCCAGCTCCTTCGTGGCCTGATGAAAGATCACAAGCTTAAGTCTAGCGACCTCGTAGCCATCCTCGGCGTCAGCAAAGGCTATGTTTCCGAGATCCTTCATTATAAGAAAGGACTCTCCAAAGACGTCATTCGCATCCTCGCAACCCGCTTCAAACTCTCCCAGGAAGCCTTTAACCGCCCCTATCCCCTCCACAAAGCCGACAAACCCGCGCCCAAAGTCGCGCGGCCTCACAAGTCCAAAAAGAAAACCACCCCAGCCTAGTCGATCCCGCCCCGTTTCTTCAAAAGCCGGTTCAGGCTCCTCAGCGTAATACCCAGGTACTCCGCCAGTTCCTGCTTACTGCAAGGCAGCTTCTCATGTTCCAACGCCGCCATCAGCTGTTCCAGGTTGTATTCCAATGTATGCAGCTGCTGTCTCGCCGACCGCGTCGCGGTATTCGCCAGCCTCAAAGCCATCAATTCCAGGATAGCCGCATTCAGCGCCGCATGCTTTCGCAAGAGATCCAGGAAGCTCCCCTTGTCCAGCGCATATACGGAGACGGCACTGATCGCCCGCACCCCCGACAAGGCCGGTTTGGCGCAAATAGCCTCTAGCTCCCCCACGATCTCCCCTTCCCCCAAAAATTCAAGGATGTATTCTTTATCAACGTCTTCCGCAAGGGTGCATTTTACGATCCCGCTTTTGATAACAAAGACGCTGCCGATGGTCGCGCCCTGCTGCACCAGCAAATGCCCCTTCGGAAAATGCCGCAGCCGGATCGCTTGACCCGCGGCCTCCAGCTCCTGCACGATCTTTAATAGTACCGGACTTTTTCTGATCATTTGGACAAATGTCCCAAATAAGAATCACCGCTGCAATATCTTTGGCCATGCACTACAAGATCGCCTTCCCCGGACTCTGCCCCAAGCTCTTCCCCCGCCCCGTCAAGCTCTCCGTCCGCCCCGTCAGGCTCTCCGTCCGCGCGGTCAGCCTCTGCGCCCTCGTCTTTGGCCTCGCGGGCGCCCCCAAGGCTCAAACCCTGGACGTATCCAACCTCCCCAAGATCGAACTCCACCTCCATCTCGACTGTTCGCTCAGCTATGCCGTCGTGCACCAACTCGACCCCACCATCACCCCTGAGGACTACCAGCAGCAATTCATCGCGCCCACCCGCTGCACCAACCTCGCCGACTATATCAGCCGTGCCACCAGGGAGATCGATCTCATGCAAACGCCACAACAGTTACGCCTGGCCACCCTCGATCTCTTTGCCCAGTTGCAGCAGGACCATGTTATCTACGCCGAGCTGCGCTTCGCCCCGCTCCAGCATTGCCAAAAGGGTCTCAGCCCGAAACAGGTCGTCGCCATCGTCGATAGCGCCGTCGCCGAGGGTAGGCAAAAAACAGGTATCCAGGCCGGCATCATCCTCTGCACCCTGCGCCACTACACGAAGGAACAAAGTATGCAAACCGTAAAGCTCGCCGAAGAATTCCACAATAAACAGGTCGCCGGTCGCACCACTCACGTCGTCGGCTTCGACATCGCCGCCGACGAAGCCGGCTATCCCATCACCAATCACCTCGCCGCCTTTCAATACGCCCATGCCCATGGCATCCCCTGCACCGCTCACGCAGGCGAAGCAAAAGGAGCCGAAAGCGTCCGCGAAACGCTCGCCAATTTCCATCCATCCCGCATCGGCCATGGCGTCCGCAGCGCCGAAGACACGGCACTGATGAAGCAGCTCCGGCAGCAACAGATCCATCTAGAGGTCTGCCCCACCAGCAATCTGCAGACAAACATTTACCCCACCCTCGCCGACCACCCGATCGACCGGCTCTACCGTAAGGGAATATCCGTAAGTGTCAATACCGATGGGCGAACCATCTCCAACACCACCCTCGATCGCGAATACGCGCGACTCGCCGCCCAGTTCCACTGGACAAAAAAGGACTTCCTCACCTGCAACCTCGAAGCCCTCGACCACGCCTTTACCAGTGAAGCCGTCAAAACCCGCCTGCGAGCCGTCCTCATCAAAGCCTATGCGAGCCAATAAGCTCAAGCGTACCAATAAGGCCACTGGGTATTTCGCCGGCCAATAACCCAGATACCCCTAACTTTGCCACGCTAAACGAAACACCTATGCGAAAAACAATTTCCGCCCTCCTCTCCGCTGCAGTAGTATTGACCGCAACCCTCGCAGGCCAGGCCCAGAACGCCGTCGACCAAACCAGCAACAGCGTCGACAAGGCCACCAACACCATCAACAAGGTCGGCAGCCTCTTCAAAAAGAAGAACAGGAACAAAACCGACACGACCGCCGCAAGGCCCGCCGCAACACCCAATAGCAACAGCAACGCCGGCACCAGCATCACCATCAACTCCACCTACGATTTCGTCCCCGGCAACACCGTAATTTTCGCCGACGCCTTCGACTCCACCGTCCAGGGGAACTTCCCCGCCAAATGGCTCACCGACGCCAGCGGCGACGTAGTCACCCTGCAGCAATACCCCGGGAAATGGTTCTCCCTCACCAACAAAGGCACCTATATTCCCAAACTCAAGGGTGGCCTTCCAAAAGACTTCACGGTGGAATTCGACCTCATCATCGCCAACAACAACCAAAGCCTCACCTTCGTCGCCGATTTCGAGGATGCGCTGAACCACAATTTTGACCGCTACCCCTCCAATCCCTTCGTCCAATTCCGCATCTACGAACGCGGGATGGCCTACGTCGACAGCAAGGCAAAGAATTTGAGCACCAATGTCAACAGCAGCGCGTTTAATGAAGGAGGGAAGATCAACCACTTCGCCATCCGTAAACAGGGCGAACGCCTGCTGGTGTACATCAACCAGGAAAAAACCTTCGATATCAACCACGCCTTCGAGAACGAGCGCACCTACAGCACGTTCAAATTCGGCGGCGATTTCTACGCCCCCGCCCATTTCCTCCTCTCGAATGTAAAGATCACCGCCCTGTAACCTATTGCCGGGCCCTGCCGTCCCATGGGAAACCGGCTCCATGCTAAACAACTACCTCCTCACCGCCTGGCGGAACCTGACGAGAAGCAAACTCTTCTCCGGCATCAACCTTTTTGGCCTCGCCATCGGCCTCGGCTGATTCCTGCTCATCGCCCTCTATGTCCTCGACGAGCTCAGCTACGATCGCTACAACGCCAACGCCGGCCGCATCTATCGCATCGCGGTGGACGCCCGCTGGGGCGGCGCCGATCTCCATTTCGCCCAGACCTCCGATGTCATGGGGCCCGTCATGAAAAGGGAATTCACCGGCGTCGAAGAGGTCACCCGCATCTATAATTATGCCGGCACTACCCGCTTCATCCACAAGGGAAACCAATTCCTCCCCGAAACCGGCGGCGTCTATGTCGACTCGACCTTCTTCAACGTCTTCACCCTCCCCGCCGTCGACGGGGACCCAAAGAGGGCCCTGACAGAACCACGGTCCGTCGTCCTCACCGCCTCCTTCGCCACCAAATACTTCGGCACCCCGATGGTCGCCGGCCGCACCCTCGAAATGCGCGAAGACAAAGGGATCGTCCCCTATAAGATCGGCGCCGTAATAAAAGACATCCCATCCAACTCCCATTTTCACTACGATTTTCTGCTGGCCATGAAAGGTCTCGACTACCAATGGAACCAGCCTGGGAACATGAACTTCTTCACCTATGTTCTTTTGAAAAAAGGCGCCGACCCGAACACCGTCGCAAAAAATTTCGAGCCTTATTTTGAAAAGTATGAGCTTCCGGGCTTCAAAAGTTTCAACATCGCCAATATCGACCAGTTCCGTAAATCAGGCAACAACCTCACTTATTTCTTCCAACCCCTGAAAGGCATCCACCTGCAAAGCCACCGCATCGAAGAGCTCGAACCCAACGGCAACGGGCAATACGTATCCATCTTCGCCATCGTTGCGGTCTTCATCCTGCTCATCGCCTGCGTGAACTTTATGAACCTGACAACAGCCCGCTCCGCGGGCCGCGCAAAAGAGGTCGGCATCCGCAAGGTCCTCGGCGCTTCCACGACCGGCATCCTGGGGCTGCTCTCAAAAGAATTCACCCGGCTGGTGGTCATCTCGTTCCTCATCGCGCTGCTGACCGTATCCTTCCAGTCGCTAAAGGCCGCCATGACCAGTCCTGTGCGCGCACTACGCGCCGATTAGGCGGACCACAAGTATTCAAATATTAACTACAAATGTAGTTTTATAATTACAAGGATAGTTATACCTTCCCGTCATGAAAGACATGAAACGTCTCTCCCCAAAAGAGGAAGCCCTCATGACCATCGTCTGGCGCATGCAAAAAGCCTTCGCAAAAGAGATCCGAGAAGCCCTCCCCAATCCCAAACCCCATATCAACACCGTGGCCACCATGCTCCGCCGCCTCAGCGACAAAGGCTTTCTCCGCTATGAAGACTTCGGCGCCACCTATCGCTACACTGCCGCCGTCAGCCAGCAGGAATACCAGAAAAAGGTCATAAAACCCCTGCTCAAAGGCCTCTTCGGCAACTCGATAAAGAACGCCGTCGCCTTCTTCGCCCAGGAAGAAGAGATCAGCCCCGATGAACTCCGGGAAATCATCAAAATGATCGAAAAAAAGAAAGGATAGGATGCATGGCTTACCTTTAACGGGCATAAAGCCCACACCATGCCCATAAACCTCGTCTTCGTCCACGGCTGGAGCGTCACCAACCTTAACACCTATGGTCAGCTGCCGGTAAGCCTCCGCACCGAGCTCGCCGCAACCAGCAACGAACCCGCCAACATCCATGAGATCTGGCTCGGCCGTTACATCAGTTTCCACGACGAAGTGAAGCTCGCCGATATCTCCCGCGCTTTCCAGGCCGCCGTCGACGACCAGCTCGCCCCGCTGATGGCCAAAGGCGAACGCTTCGCCTGTATCACCCACTCCACGGGCGGCCCGGTCATCCGCGACTGGTGGTACCGGTATTGGAAAGGCAACGCCAAGCCATGCCCGATGAGCCATTGCATCATGCTCGCACCCGCCAACTTCGGCTCCGCGCTCGCGCGGTTGGGCAAGGGAACCATCAGCCGGCTCAAATCCTGGGTGGATGGCATACAGCCCGGGCAGGGCGTGCTGGACTGGCTCGAACTCGGCAGCCAGGGATCATGGGACCTCAACACCGATTGGATCGTCGAAGCAAAAAGCCCTGCAGGCGCCAACGGGTTCTATCCCTTCGTCATCATCGGCCAATCCATCGACCGCAAGCTGTATGACAATCTCAACAGCTACACCGGCGAGATCGGCTCCGACGGCGTCGTCCGTTCCGCCGCCGCCAACCTCAACGCCAGCAATGTCATCATTACGCAGCAGGACAGTGAGCCCGGTATCGAATATCACACCGCCCCCTCTACCCCGTTCCTCATCGTGAAGGGCAAATCCCATTCCGGCAATGACATGGGCATCATGTCCAGTCAAGCCGGCCAGGAGCTCACAAACGCCATCCTCTCCTGTCTCAACGTATCCACCGACGCCAATTACGAGCAGCTCATCGCCACCTTCGCCGCACAAACGGAGGCCAACCAACAGACCGAACGCCTCGAACAGGTCACCGATCGCCTCATCACCCTCAACAAACGCTTCTTCATCCACGATCGCTTTTGCATGGTCATCTTCCGCGTCAGCGATACCGAGGGCAACCCGATCACGGATTATGATCTCCTGTTCACCGCCGGCGACAACAATCCCAACCATCTCCCCGAAGGTTTCTTCTCCGACCGGCAGCAGAACAGCCGCCACAAGGAGACCGTCACCTATTTCGTCAATTATGATATTCTGAAAGGCGCCGCCCCCGTACTCAACGGCGAAAAGCAGGTCCGCGATGCCGCGCCCGGCATCACCAGGCTCGGGCTCCAGGTCAACCCCCGCCCCGATGCGGGTTTCGTCCGCTACCGCCCTCTCGAGATCGTCGCGCAACCCGAATTCTTTGAAAAAATGGTCAAGCCCAACAGCACGATCCTCGTCGACATTCGCCTGCAACGCCTCATCAGCAAGCAAGTCTTCCGCCACGAAGGCCCCCTCGGCCCGGCGATGCCCGACAACAAGACCGGCGACTTCAGCGAGGTAAAGGAAGGGGATCAGTTTGTGTGTTAGGAGATCACCAGTAGTTCGAACGCCTCTCCTCAATGCGACGGGACCGTCCACTGGCTCCGATCCACTACCGTATACCGGCTGGGCACCGCAAACAAACTTGCAGCCGGCGTCTTCGTATCCACCCCAACAAGATTCATGATCGTTGATAAACCCGGCGCCGTCACCGAACTCTTCACCACCACCCCGGCGCCCCCCGCCGCCACCAACTTTATCTCCTGCTCGAAATCCGGGGTCCAGTATAAATAGCCGCCCGCCACCTGGATCCCCGGCGTCCCCAGGGCCGTCGTCACCCAGACCTCCCGCTTGCTCACATAGTTCCCCGTCTTCCCTTCGACCACATAATGAGTACAGGGATAGCCGTTCACCGTCTCCGGCCCGATCGTCTGGACCGTCACCGTCGACTTGGTGCTCGCCATCGCCTGCTGGGCCAGCGCCGCCGTATTTAGCGTGATGAAGGCCATCCCCGTCTTATACTGTAAATGCGTCATCTTCCGGCCCGCGACATCGAACAGCAGGGTGTCCTGCACATTGACCACCTTTGTCGTATCGGTGTTGGAGACGCTCTGCGCATCGACCCGCGCGTTATTCCCGTTCTGGTAATAGACCATCGTCAATGTGCTCGTGGGATGGATGATCCGATAGGTGAGCGTTCCCGCAAACTGCGCGTGAGCCGTCCAGCAGGCAAACAGGCCGGCAAGAACGGAAAGGATGATTTTCATGGCTTGCTCTTTTCAGCAATACTATCCTTTCGCAAGCCAACCGCAAGCCCAAATCCATAATTGGTGGGGCTTATTTTGTATCTGGCGCCCGCGACCTCTATCACCACCCCATTCGGTGAATCATCGATAGATCTCCAGCAATCCATCCGGCAACTCCACATGCACCTCGCGTTTGCGCGCATCCACCTTCCGCAAGGTCTGCTCGTGCACAGGTATCAACGCCTCCTTGCCCTCAAGATCGATCCGGCACAATACCTGGTGCGGCTGTTCGATGACCTCCAGGATCTCCCCCAGGTCCCGCCCGGCGTCAAAAAGCCGGAACCCCACCATCGAGATCGGCGCCGACTTCCCCGCAAAATGCTCGAAGTCCCGCTCGGTGAGCCACACCTCTTTCTGCACCACGCGCCGCGCCGTCTCTTTCGTATCGAGCCCCTCGAGCTTCACAAAGACCTCCTCGTCACTCTTCACCCGCGTCTCCTGGATGAACCAGGGCAACATCTCATCCTTCCGCTCCTCGAGAAAGATCGTCTTCAAGCCCTTCAAACTCGTCTTGCGACCCAACCGGTGCAGCAACACCAGCTCGCCCTGCAATCCATGCACGGCCACCAGCTTACCAATATTGCGATAATTTTCCGCCATACTAAGCCATAATAAAAAACAGGAGGCGCAAGCCTCCTGTTGAATTTGATTTTTAATCGGTCGGCGCAACTTACGCTTCAGCAGATGCCGTGGGCGCACCGCCTTCAGCCCTTCTTTCTGTCGGCCTTTCAACCCTTCTGACCGGCGCACCGCCAGGACCTCTGCGACCCGGACGAGCCTTCCGATTTTCTTCCTGGCGCTTCTTCATCTGGGCTTCGTGCTCGCCATGCCACTTCTGGAACTTATCCATAGCAGCCGCGTCATCAAATAATCCCAGTTTAACACCACGCAGGAGGTGCTTCAGGTAAAGAACACCTTTGTAAGAAAGGATGCGGCGTACGGTATCCGTCGGCTGAGCACCCTTGTGCAGCCAATCAAGCGCCTTCTGGCGATCGAGCTGAACCGAAGCAGGAACTGTCAAAGGATTGTACGTACCGATCTTTTGGATGAATTTCCCATCTCTGGGTGCACGGGCATCGGCTACTACGATGAAGTAAAACGGACGTTTCTTAGACCCGTGGCGTTGCAGTCTGATTTTAACTGGCATTTTAAATAGAAATTTAAATGCGTGAATAATAAGGTTACATTCAAAATTTGGGATTGCAAAAATATGCCTCCCTTATCACATTTCAAAAATAATACTTAACGAATTAAAGAGCGAATGTTGCAGGGAATTTTTTATCTGCCACCTCAAACTTTAACGTTAAAGGCAAATTTTTGCGATTTTCCCACCGAATCGGTCAAATTTTTGCAAAATCCGGGCCAAACCCTATCGCTTCCCCATCATACGTCCCATCCCCGCAGGCATCTTGTTCATCATCTTCATCATCTGTTTCATCTGCTCAAACTGCTTCAAAAACGCATTGACCTCCGCAATATCCTTCCCCGCCCCACGCGCAAGCCGCTTCCGCCGGCTCTGGTCGATCACATCCGGGTTATTCCGCTCAAAAGGCGTCATCGATTGGATAATGGCCTCGATACCCTTGAACGCATCGTCGCTGATATCGATATCCTTCATGGCCTTGCCAACGCCCGGGATCATCCCCATCAGGTCCTTCAAATTCCCCATTTTCTTGATCTGCTGCAGCTGCTGCATAAAATCCTCGAAATCGAACTGATTCTTCCGGATCTTTTTCTCCAGCTTCTTCGCCTCCGCCTCGTCGAACTGCGCCTGCGCCTTCTCCACCAGGGTCGTGATGTCCCCCATCCCCAGGATGCGCTGTGCCATCCGGTCGGGGTAGAACACGTCCAGCGTGTCCATCTTCTCCCCGCTGCTGATGAACTTGATCGGCTTATGGACCGTATACTTGATCGACAGCGCCGCCCCGCCGCGGGTATCGCCATCCAGCTTCGTCAGCACAACCCCCGTAAAGTCAAGGCGATCGTTAAAGGCCTTGGCGGTGTTCACCGCGTCCTGGCCCGTCATCGAGTCCACGACAAACAATATCTCCCCCGGATTCACCGCCCCCTTGATGGCCGCCACCTCGTTCATCATCGCCTCGTCGATGGCCAGGCGGCCCGCCGTATCGATGATCACCACATTCTTGTTCTTCGAACGGGCCTCTTTTATCGCATTCTGCGCGATCGCGACCGCGTCTTTGTTCTCCGGCTCACTATAGACTTCCACACCGATCTGCGCCCCGAGCACCTTCAGCTGCTCGATAGCCGCCGGGCGGTAGATATCGTCGGCCACCAACAGGGGCGACAACCCCTTGCGGCCCTTCAGATAATTGGCCAGCTTGCCCGAGAAAGTGGTCTTACCACTACCTTGCAACCCCGCCACCAGGATCACCGCCGGGCTACCCTTGGCATTCAACTCGCTCTCGCTGCCGCCCATCAGTTCCACCAGCTCATCCTTGACTATTTTCACCATCTGCTGCCCCGGGCTCACCGCCGTCAGCACCTTCTGGCCCGTAGCCTTTTCCCGGATGGTATCGGTAAATTCCTTGGCGATCTTGAAATTGACGTCCGCGTCGATCAGCGCCCGCCGGATATCTTTCACCGTCGAGGCGATATTCAGCTCCGTGATCCGGCCTTCGCCCTTTATTTGTTTAAAGGCTGATTCCAGCCTCTCGGATAAACTCTCGAACATATACAAATGCCGAGAGTGAATGTAAGCACGTTACATTCACTCTCGGGGGGACAAAATTAAGTAAAATTAGTGTATTAGTCTAGTCAAATTTTAATGATTAAATTCCCAAATAGCTGCGCAACATCTTACTCCTGCTATTACTCCGCAGCTTCGTGATCGCCTTATCCTTGATCTGCCGGACCCGCTCCCGCGTCAGGTTGAACTTCTCGCCGATATCCTCCAGGCTCATCGGGTGATCCACCCCGATCCCAAAGAAGAAGCAAATGACCTCTTTCTGGCGCTCCGTCAACGTCTTCAGGCTGCGGTCGATCTCCTGCTTCAGCGATTCCTTGTGCTCGATATTCGTCTCGGCCCGCTCCGCATTCGGATTCTCCAGCACGTCGATCAGCGTATTGTCCTCGCCCTCGGACAAAGGCGTATCCATACTCACGTGCCGGGCAGCAATACCCAACGTCGAAGACACCTCTTCGATATCCAGCTCCAGCAGCTCGGCCAGCTCCTCCGCGGAGGGCTCCCGCTCAAATTCCTGCTCAAGATGGGAATAGGCTTTCTGAATGCGATTCGTAAGACCGACCTTATTAAGGGGAAGACGAACGATCCGTGACTGCTCGGCCAATGCCTGCAAAATGCTCTGACGGATCCACCAGACGGCGTAAGAGATGAATTTAAAGCCCCGCGTTTCGTCAAACCGCTGGGCGGCCTTGATCAGCCCCAGGTTGCCCTCATTGATCAGATCGGGCAGCGACAGCCCCTGGTTCTGGTACTGCTTGGCTACGGATACGACAAAGCGCAAATTTGCTTTTGTCAGTTTATCGAGAGCTTTTTGATCTCCCTGCTTGATACGGATGGCGAGTTTAACTTCTTCCTCGGGACTGATCAACTCTACTTTCCCGATCTCCTGCAGGTACTTTTCTAAACTCTGAGACTCACGATTCGTGATACTCTTCGTGATCTTCAGTTGACGCATGCTCATAGGCAGAGGTCTTTAAAGGGTTTTTAGGTTCAAGGCTACTTTCAATAGGTCCCCAAAAAGGGGTTTTTGTGCGAAAAAACGTCTTAACGTATTAGTATTAGTAAAAACGAATAAAAAGTCCTTTTCGTGTATCAAAAAGTCGTCAACTGATTCCGGTGTAGATGTGATCAGCAATTTACCGATTTTGGATGCCATAGCCAATTTTTTTAACAAAACATTGACTTTCAATACCCAAGGGTTAAAATTTGATTAAAAACTACCCATTTGCCATAGTGATTTTTGCCTGAAATAAAATTTTGATGGATGGATTTTTTTTCTATCATTGCGCTTGAGCGATCTCAAAGATTCAAATGCAATAGATGACGAAGAAACAACAATTTACACTAGAGTATCCGGTCAGATGTTCACCCTCGATCTTATACGAATTTTTAAGCACCCCGGCAGGTTTGCAGGAGTGGTTTGCAGATAAAGTAGACGAACGGGATAATGTGTTCAGCTTTTCCTGGAATGGTACGACCGACAAAGCGGAAGTAACCGAAAGCGAATTCGAAAAATTCATCCGTTTCCACTGGATGGATGCCCCCGTCGAAGAATTCTTCGAGTTCCGCATCGAAAAATCCGAAGTGACCAACCAGACCATTCTCGTGATCAAGGATTTTGCAGGCAAGGGTGAAGTAAAGGACCAGAGCCAGCTCTGGAGCTACCAGGTGAAGGATCTCTTTCACCGGCTCGGCAACTAACGTCTTTGCACGCCCATCCGCAAATCGCGCACGGTAAACAGCTAAAACAACACGCTTATCAGGGTTTTGAACATGCTTAACAATTCCGCAGGCGCATCCTCCCAACGGTGAAGGCCAACCGCCGAAGAGAGCTTTAGGAAGTCCACATCCTCCCGCATCAGGTCCGCCGCTTCGCTTACCGCTCTGTAATTATCCGGCACATGTTCGTGCCGCCATTCGTCGGGCGATACCCCCACGTGAAACCCCGCGGCCGCCAGCTCCGCCCACCGCCCCTGCACCGCCGGCAGGAACCGCTCCCGGTATCCCCCTTTCAAATGCAGGGTCACACTAAAGGCATGTCCCCACCAAAATAAGGTCCGGATGGCAAACACCTCCTCCTTCCCAAAATACCGCGGGTAATCCAGCATCACCCAGGGCAAGCCCCGGTAATTCTCTCCCCGGCTGATCTTGGGGGACGTAGGCCCCCAGGAGTCCCCGGCCACCCCCTCCCAGATGGCCCGATATTCCTCACTCAATAACCCAAACAATTCGATCACCTTGGACATCACCGAATTCTTCGTTAAAATGACCCCGGGATCGGTCACCAACCGCATTTCCTCTGGGGAAAGATGTACCTTTGCGTTGCCCATAGTTCGCCCCTCCTGGCGTACAGCCAAAATACGCCATCCGGGGCAAACTGTTTAATAATTGACCTTCGGTCGCAGGGCCCGTGGCCCTGCAGGACAAATATAAGTCACTCGTGTTCAGCCGCCTGTTTAAAAAACTGGATATCCTCATCATCAAGGCCTTTATCGGCCCCTTCCTCGCGACCTTCTTCGTCACCCTCTTCGTGCTGGTACTCCAGTTCATGTGGCTCTATATCGATGACTTCGTCGGCAAAGGCCTCGACACCCTCACCATCTTACGCATGCTGATGTACGTGGCCGCCACCACCGTTCCCCTCGCCCTCCCCCTGGCCGTCCTGCTCTCCTCGATCATGACCCTGGGTAACCTCGGCGAAACCTACGAGCTGGTCGCCATCAAGTCCGCCGGCATCTCCCTCCTCCGCTTCCTCCGCCCCCTCTTCGTCGTCTCGTTCGTCATCACCTGCATCGCCTTCTACTTCAACAACGATATCCTCCCCTATGCCAACCTCAAGATGAATACCCTCAAATACGATATCATCGTATCCAAGCCCGCCTTCGCCATAAAGGAAGGAGTATTCTATGACAAGATCGAAGGCTTCGTAATAAAGATCGGCAAAAAGGAACGCGACGACTCCACCATCCGCAACGTCGTTATCTACGAACAGAACAACAACGGCCAGCAGGACAATATGATCGTCGCCGACTCGGGCACGATGATCGTCAGCCCCGATAAACAATCCCTCATCTTCACCCTCCGCGCCGGGTCCCGCTACCAGGAAAAGGCCGAACGCGGATCCGCCACCGGCTCGGAACTCATCCGCATGTCATTCAGGACGTATAAAAAAGTGCTGGACCTTAGCTCCTTCAAGATGAACAGGACCGACGACAGTACCTTCAAGGATAATTACCAGATGAAGAGCGTCGTCCAGCTGGCAAAGATCATCGACAGTATCAAAGGGGTCGAAACCCGCTATGCCCGCCAGGCCTCCCAAGGCGTCTCCATGGGAATGAAATTTCCCGCCTATCTCGACACCACGGGCTGGGACGCGATCGATAAGAAACCCGCCTATTCGAAATACCTGCTCCCCATCGCCCGCGTTCGCGACTCGCTGCACCGGGAGTGGACCGTCGCGCTAAAACGCCAGGACTCCGCCGACCGGGTCCAGGACTCGATCCGTAAAAAACAGGATTCGATGCGCCAGGCACAGGAGGCCCTCGCAAAGGAACGCAACAAGAGCAACCCCAAGGGCGGAGCCCCCTCAAATGCAACAAGTGGCTCCGCCGCCAACCTCACCCCCCTAAACACCAACACCCAACCCCCCGGTCAGGCCCCCGTCTATGCCGCCAACCGCGTCCCCAGGACGCCCACGGAAGTGCACTTCAGCGACCTGCTCCCCGACAGCGTCCGCCTCACCGTTATGGATAAGGCCATCAATGTCATCAGCTCGTCGAAGATCGCCCTCGTCCAGCCCGTGACGCTCTATACCACCGAACGGAAAACGCTCCTCCACCACGAAGAAGCCTGGCACGAGAAATTCACGATGGCCGTCGCCTGCCTGGTCATGTTCCTCATCGGCGCCCCGCTGGGCTCCATCATCCGCAAGGGCGGCATCGGCATGCCCCTCGTCTTCGCCGTTATCTTCTTCGTCATCTTCTTCCTGCTGAATAACTTCGGCCGCAAATTCGTAGGGCAGGCCGTTATGACCCCGCTCGCCGGTATGTGGATGCCCACCTACGTATTAACCCCCATCGGACTGTTCCTGGTATACAAAGCCCTCAACGATTCCCAGCTGTTTAATAAGGAATTTTATTTCCGGTTGACGAAGAAAATCAGACCTTTGTTCACCTTAATCGGCAAATGGACAAAGCGAAAGAAAATATCTCCATCCAGCGTTGGGTAGCCATCATCGGTACCGGGCTTTTCTTTCTGAAACTGACCGCGTATTATCTCACCCAAAGTGTAGCCGTCCTCACCGACGCCCTCGAAAGCACGGTCAACGTCATCGCGGGCTTCATCGGCCTGTATAGCCTGCACGTCGCGGCAAAGCCCCGGGATGTGGATCACCCCTACGGTCACGGTAAAGCGGAATTCCTTTCCGCCGCGGTCGAAGGCGCGCTGGTGGTCATGGCCGGCTTTATTATCATTTACGAAGCCGTCATCGACTTCATCCATCCCCACGTCCTCCAAAAGCTCGACCAGGGCATCTATCTCGTCGCCGGCACGGCCATCGTCAATTTCATCGTCGGCACCGTCTGTATCGCAAAAGGCCGCCGCAATAACTCCATGGCCCTGCAGGCCGGCGGCCGGCATCTCCAGTCCGATACCTACTCCACCATCGGTATCATCATCGGCCTCATCCTCATAAAATTCACCCGGATCCCCTGGCTCGATGGGGTCGTATCTCTCATCTTCGCGGGCATCATCCTCTACACGGGCTACCATATCCTCCGCAAAAGCATCGCCGGCATCATGGATGAAGCCGACATGCAACTGCTGCAAGAAATGATCACCTATGTCAACGAACATCGCCGGCAGAACTGGATCGACCTGCACAACCTTCGCGTCATCAAATACGGCGGTCTCCTCCACGTCGACTGCCATCTCACCGTGCCCTGGTACCTCAACGTCCTCGAGGCGCACAAAGAGGTCGAAGCGCTCACGGAACTGATAAAATCGCGCTTTGGCGAGGCGATGGAATTCTTTGTCCACACCGACGCCTGCACCGATTTCGCCTGTCACATCTGCACAAAGGAAGAATGTCCCGTCCGCAAGCAGGACTTCGAAGAGCGCGTCGAATGGACCCTCGCCAACGTCGTCGCCAACAAACGCCACGGAAGTCCCCGAACAGCCCGCGAGCAGTTGCATCTCGAATTTCCTTAAGCCCCCGCAGCAGCCCACCTGGAATTTCCATAGCCCCTTCCCCGCGTTCCCCCTGCCGCGCCAATCGCTAACTTGTACAAAAAAGCGCCATGTACCGCCTTATCCACAGCTTCCTCCTCTTCACCGGCATCGCCCTGTCCGTACATCTCGCCTCCGCGCAGGTCATCATCGACAAAGGCGTCAACTTCGAACATGACCTCTCCTGGACCCAGATCAAGGCAAAGGCCAACAGCGAACAGAAATATATTTTCGTGGATTGCTTCGCCACCTGGTGCGGCCCCTGCCGGTATATGCGCACCATCATCTTCCCACAACAGACGACAGGTAATTTCTTCAACGCCCGGTTCATCAGCGTCGAAGTACAGATGGACACCACCTCAAAAGACAGCGATCGCATCAAAAGCTGGTACGCCGATGCACACACCCTGAAGACCCTCTACTCAGTACAGGCCTACCCAACCTATCTCATCTTCGCCCCCGACGGCCGGCTCGTCCATCGCGTCATCGGCGGCCGCGAGTCGGCATGGGAGTTCATCAACGTCGTCCGCGAAGCCTTCGATACGACCAAACAATATTATACCCAGCTGCGGGAGTTCGACGCCGGCCGCCGCGATAGCGCCTTCCTCCGCCGCCTCACTCAAATGGCGCGTTACGACATGACCGTTGGTCCGCGGGTATTCAAGGCCTGGTTAAACACCCAACCACCGGCATTAACACCCACCGTCCTGGACTTCATGCAGGAATTGACCCGCACCACCGCCGATCCGGGATTCAACGTCTTCCTCTATCGGGGCCCCGAAGTGGACAAGGTCCTCGGCCCGGGTAAGGCGGGCAGCCTCGTGATCGCCACCTTGCTCCGGCAATACGTCATCCCCCAGCTTCGATCCGCCGGCGAGAAAGGCCCCGACTGGATCGCCATCCAAGACGCCATCGCCGCCAAGTATCCTGCCCTCGCCGCCGAGGTCACCGCCCGGGGTAAGGTCCAGTATTACCAGGGCAGGAAAGACTGGCCCCAATTCCAGATCGCCATCCTCGCCTATACGCAGAAATTCGGCGCCCACGCCACCCCCGAAGAGCTGAATCAATTCGCCTATACGGTCTATGTCAACTGCCCCGATATGACCTGCGTCACCGGCGCCCTCGAATGGAGCAAACGTTCCTTCAAAGACAAACCCGTCCCCCGGTATATGGACACCTACGCGAATATCCTCTATAAAATGGGGAAAACGGACGAGGCCCTCGCCTGGGAACAAAAAGCCCTCGCAACCGCCGGTGACTACGACCGCGACAACATCCAGGCGAATTGGGAAAAAATGAAAAAGGGGAGATAAACAATACCATAAAATCCCCGTTCTGGATAACTCCTTGCCCGCAGCATCCAATAGCTTTGTAGCGTCCACCCGATTCCTAACCTACAAACGGATGCGTATGTACCAGTCCATCGATAATGCCGTCGCCGCCTGCATCACCCTCACCCCGGAAGAACGCCTTCTTTTCCATTCCCTGCTCAAATTCCGGAAAGCCCGCAAACGCACCTGGCTGCTACAAGAAGGCGAGATCTGTAATTTCGAAGCCTTTATCGTAAGAGGATGTATCCGCGTGTTCTATTGTGACGAGGCCGGCGCCGAGATCAACCTTCACTTCGCCATCGAAGGCGGCTGGGTCAGCGATCTCCAGAGCTTCAGCGAACAAACCCCCTCTACCATGTTCATCGAGACCCTCGAAGACTGCGAGCTTCTCCTCCTCGACCACTCCGCCAAGACCGACCTCCTCAACCGCATTCCCCGCTTCGAACGGTTCTTCCGCCTCCATCTCCAGCACTCCCTCATCACCCTCCAAAACCGCTGGCACGCCTTGCTGGCCCACACCGCCGAACAACGCTACAACGCCTTCCTCGACCACTACCCCGACATCGCCCGCCGCGTCACCCAGATCCAGATCGCCCGCTACATCGGCGTCTCCCCCGAATTCCTGAGTAAGATGCGGAGCCTGATGTACAAACGCGTGGGCTAAGACCCTATTTCACCACATGCTTCCGCCGGAACTCCTCCGGCGTCACCCCCTCATACTTCTTAAAGAATCGGTTGAAATAACTATTGTCCTGGAAATTCAGCTCGCCGGCGATCTGCGCCCCCGTCATCCCCGCATTCGTCAACAACCGCTTCGCCTCCAGCAGAACGCGGTCGCGAATGACCTCCCCCGCACTTCGCCCCAACAGATCGCGGCTCAGCACATTGAGGTGATTGGGCGTGACGAAAAGCATGGCGGCATACTCGCTGGGCAGCCGCATCGTCTTATAGTTCTGGTCGAGCAGCTTGCGGAAGCTCCCCATGACCTGCTGTTTCTGCGTCACCGCGGCAGGCAGCGCCGGCTTCCCCACCGCAATCCCCGATTGTACCAATAGGAACAGCTGCACCAGCTGAGCCCGCAACAAGTCGGCCGCCGCAGAAGCCCGGTACTCTTCCGCCGCCGACGCCCGGTACTCTTCCGTCATCGAAGCCCGGTACTCCTCCGCCATCTCCCCCAGTAACCCGGCGACCTTCTCCCGCACCGGCCCGGCCAGCCGCACCACGGAGTCCATCGCATTACCGGAAAAGAAGGAGAACCGGTCCAGATAATTCGCATCCAGCAAAAAGCTCTTCAAAAAGCCCTCAGAAAAATTCACCACATACCCCTTCGGCACCCCCTCGAAATTCCAGCTATGCACCTGCCCCGGGGTCATAAAATACACCTGCCCCGCCTCGACGGGAAACGATGTAAAATCGATGCTATGTGATCCTTTGCCACTCGTAAAATAGACCAGGTGATAAAAACTGTGCCGGTGAGCATGGTGAAGATTCGGCGAATGTCTCCCTAAATAGGCATCAAACGCTTCGATCATGAATTCACCCGGATCGAGCGGCCGCGCCGCCAGGTTGGAAATGTTATATACCGGGATCTTTTCCTTTGCCATGACAATGGCAAATTAGGCCTTTTTCAGCGTAACCAGCAGCACCGCCACCCCGGGCAGGGCCACGACAACCAAACCGAACCGGCCGGCCAGGAACCCCCCGCAAAGGCAGCCCAACAGGAACACCCCCGCCATGATCCCGATATGCTTGCTAAGCAGCAGCTTTTCCCGATTCCGCGGCCGGGCAAAAAATCCATGGATAAACGACAGGGCCCCGGTGGTCGTGTTTCCGGTCATCACCGTAGTGGCGCTCCAGGTGAGCTTGGGATAGAGCCGGTTAAAGGCGTTCTCCACGGCCATGGCGGCCACAATGACCATTGCCGCGGGAAAGCCCCAATGCAACAACCCGCTCATCAACGCCGCCAGCAACAACAAGCCCCCCTCCATCCGCAGCAATCGCATAGGATGCTGTCCCCGGTCAGATGCCGCCGCCAGCATGGCCGCCAGCACAAACACGGGAAAGGTCAGCAGTTTGATATAGGCACTGCGATCCGCGCCTTTGAGCAGATCGTAGGCCAGTACGATAAAGTTGCCGGTAACGTGAGCCGAGAAGAGTTTGTCCGCCGCGACGAAGGTGGTCGCATCCGTAAAACCAGCTACAAACGTAAGAAGGAGAGTCAAAACACGCATAAAAAAAGGGGGGCCGCAAAGCCCCCCGAAAATAGCATTAATCGGGGAAATCCCTTCGGCTAGCCGATATAGTGTTTCAGTTCGGCCGCCGCATGCCGGATCAGCGATTTGGTAACCGGCTCGTTGGCCATCCCATTCAACATTCCCCAGTCATGGATCGCCCCATTATACCGTACGGTGGTAACGGGTACTCCGGCTGCCGCCAGGTGACGACCGTATTCTTCTCCCTCGTCCCGCAGGATATCGTTCTCGGCTACCTGGATCAGGGCCGGCGGCAAACCCTTCAACTGCTCGACCGAAGCGTTCAGCAGCGACGCATGCGGTTCCTTCCGCGCTTCCAGGTCGGTGGTATACTGATCCCACATCCATTTCATCAACGGCGTGGTCAGGAACCGGTCGGCCGCAAATTGTACGTAAGACTTCTGGCTGAAGGTCGCATCGGCTACCGGCCACATAAGGATCTGCCCGCTGATCTTGGGCCCTTTCTTTTCCTTGGCCATCAGCGCCGTTACCCCGGTCATATTCCCGCCGACGCTGTTTCCCACAACAGCCAGGCGGCTCCCATCGACGTTGATCGATGCCCCATTCCCGGCCACCCATTTCGTCGCCGCATAGATTTCATTGATCGCCTGCGGATACTGTGCCTCCGGGGATGGGGTGTAGTTGACAAAGACGGCCGCAAACCCCGACTCCACGACCAGGTCGCGAACCAACCGCCGGTGGGTGGGATAGTCGCCCAGGATCCAGCCGCCGCCATGGATAAAGATGAATACGGGCAGGACCCCGGTGGCGCCTTCCGGCCGGACGATGTTCAATTTAATTTTGAACCCATCCGCCTCGATCTCTTTTTCGTCCTCCCTGATCCCCGAATAGTCCACGGTAAAAGCCTTTTGAGCATCGATAAGGACCTGGCGGGCGGCCAATTTCGGCAGGCTTTCAACGGGTTTCGCGCCCGGGGCGTTGACGATCTTCAAAAAGTCCCGCACCCCGGGGGCGAGGTGCTCGTCGATCTGATAGTCTGCTACTTGCGTCGGCGCTGTGGTTGTGAGCGTACTCATAAAAATGAAATTAGATGGTTAGAAGATATTTCACCCCACAAAGCTAGGCCCCAACACACACGCGCCGAATAATCCAGCTTAAGATGTCATCTTAACCTACATTAAGAAAAAGTTGCCCCAAAAAAGGGTGTTTTTCTCCCGGGAGGCCAAAGGCCGCCCCCGTAACTTTACCTATGTATTTTCAAAAAGTCCTGAAAGGCATAAAAGACCTTTCACCCGATGCCGCCGCCGGGATGATCAGGGAGGATGGCATCCGCTGCAATGCATGGCGCAGGGCCGGCGGTATGAGCGCCTCGGACATCAGCGTTCAGTTGACGGACAACAACATTCTTTCTCACCTCAACCACTACGGCGATCCGCTCCCTGCCACCCACGCGCAGTATTCCTCCACCGAGCGCCTCACCTATGGGAACATCACCCCCTTTATCTCGACCACGGCAGGAGCCCTCCAGCGATTTTCCTCCCCCGGACTCAATATTTGCTTCCCGGCGTTTATGACCGCCCTCCAGTTTGCGACGGCCAATTTCACCACCCGCGGCTTTATCTTCTACGCCTACCTGATCACTCTGGGAAAAAAAGCGATCCCGCTGGTTCAGATCTCCGAGGAGGTCCGCGAACTCCAGCTGTATCACCATTATTTACCGTATCACCGCGAAGGAGAGATCGTCGCCAAGATCGTGATCCCTTCGCCGCAGATCGAAAAGGCGGAGGAGTATGATGGACCCGCCGCCATCCGCGATCTACGGACCGGTAAGGTTCCAGCCCCGCTTCAAACCATTCCTAACAGCGGCTATGCCGCCCCGGATATCTATTGCAACATCCGCGAAATTGTATAACCTTGAGCGATTATTCTTCTTTGCTGGGTCTTTCAGGGGCGACACTACAACGCCTGGGCGATGCCTATGAGGGTTATGCCGCGGCCTCGGGCATTGCCCTCCGGCAGGACCTGGGGGTGAAGGAACGGGATCCCATCTGGGCCGAAAAGGAACTGCTCATGGGCAGCTGCTATGTCATCGCGGCCATCTACCGGTCCCTCCTCGACACCGGCGCCTCGATCCCGCTCTTCGGCATCGCCTCGGGGGTCTACCGCCGCCGCAACAACTCCTTCTGGAAGCCGCTCGCCATCTGCGGTCTCAACCGGGAATGGCTCTTCGGCCAGGAAGCCGGCCGGGTGGAAGCCAGTCCCCAGGAATTCTTCTACGAACTGCTCCGTCAATACTATCTCTTCAATAGCGGCGACGAAAATGCGCTTGGCCGGATGCTCGAACATGCGGCTACTTCCCCCGCCCTGGTAGCGCAGTCGGTGGGGAATCCGCCCGTCAGATTACAGGAGTATATCGCGTTTATCCGCGGCGATATTGAAAAAGTATATTACAAGGGCGATCCCGCGGAGGACGGCAGCCGGGCCTGGGTCACCGCGCTTCGGATGCTGCTGCAACGGACCGCCGAACAGCTCCAGCTCGCCCAAAGCAACCGGTTCCAGTGGACGAACGAGATCGGCCTTCTTCCCTTCGAGCCCGATATCCTCGCCACCCTCCTGGGCTTCTGCATTCGCACCCGCAACCGCAACGAGATCCGCGCCTTCGCCGAAGAAGAAGAGGCCCGCCACGACAGCCCGGCCCTTTTCCTGGTCCGGCTGGCCCTCGAGATGATCGCCGCGTCGCGATGAAATCCCTACAAGACGGGCCACGGGCCCGGCGGCCGAAGGCCCATCATAAGCGCGTATGAACCGAGGGCTTATATTTCCTGGAAAGCCCGAAGGTTCATACATTTGCCCCTATGTCAACATGGAAAGAATACCAGGAAAAAAATAAAGCCCGTTTCTTAAGCGAACTCCTCGAGCTCCTCCGCATCCCCTCCATCAGCGCCCGCAGCGAGCATAAAGCCGACATGCTGAAATGCGCCGAAGCCGTGAAACAACGCCTGTTGGATGCCGGCGTCGACAAAGCGGACATCTACCCCACCGACGGCCACCCCGTCGTCTATGGGGAAAAGATCATCGACAAAAACAAGCCGACCGTCCTGGTATATGGCCATTATGACGTTCAGCCCGCCGATCCCCTCGAGCTCTGGCACAGCGGTCCCTTCGAGCCGGTGATCAAGGAGGGCAAGATCTTCGCCCGTGGCTCGGCCGATGACAAGGGGCAGTTCTATATGCATGTAAAGGCCTTCGAGACGATGATCCAGACAAAGACCCTGCCCACGAACGTCAAATTCATCATCGAAGGGGAAGAAGAGATCGGCAGTCCCAACCTGGCAAAATTCGTCAGTAGCCATAAAGATCTCCTCAAGTCCGACGTCATCCTGATCAGCGACACGGCCATGCTCAGCCTCGACACGCCGTCGATCGACATCGGGGTGCGCGGGCTCAGCTATATCGAAGTGGAGGTCACCGGCCCCAACCGCGATCTCCATAGCGGCGTCTACGGCGGAGCGGTCGCCAACCCCATTACGATGCTGGCGAAAATGATCGCTTCCTGTCACGACGAGAACAATCATATCACGATCCCCGGTTTCTACGACGATGTGGTCGAAGCCACACCCGCCGAGCGGCAGCTGATGGCCAGGGCCCCCTATAACGAGGCGGAATACAAAAAGGACCTCGGGGTAACAGAGTTATGGGGCGAGAAGGGCTATACCACCAACGAACGGACCGGCATCCGGCCCACCCTCGAGCTCAACGGTATCTGGGGCGGCTACACCGGCGAAGGCGCCAAGACCGTCCTTCCGTCCAAAGCCTTCGCAAAGATATCGGCCCGCCTCGTACCCAACCAATCGGCAAAGGTCATCACCGAAAAGTTACTCAACTATTTCAAAAAAATAGCGCCCCCCGGCGTCACCGTCAAGGCCGAAGAGCATCATGGCGGCGAGCCCTATATGACCCCGATCGACAGCAAAGCCTACCGTGCGGCAGCAAAGGCCATCGAAGCCACCTTCGGCAAGGCCCCCATCCCCGTGCGCGGCGGCGGCAGCATCCCCATCTGCTCCCTCTTCGAGCAGCATCTTGGGGTAAAGATCGTCTTTATGGGTTTCGGCCTCGACAGTGACAACCTCCACTCCCCCAACGAGAAATTCGATCTCGCGAATTTCTATAAGGGCATCGAGACGATCCCGTACTTCCATAAATTCTTTGCGGAGTCCTGATGGGCGCGAATATTCCTGATCACTTTTTATCGGGCAAAAGATAGTACCGCTGATCCGTGATCCTCGGAAGTATTTGATATATCTCTTCCTGCGAATAACTTTCGCAACCGATGGAGGTAACGACAAATAGGTCATCCCGGAGGGTAAGCATCCTTTCGGTCCCAAGCCGTGAGAAAATGCCTTTTGTCGTTTCAGGATGTTCTTCACAAAGGATATTCCAGGTGTCTTCATCGAAAGACGATAGCGCTTGGACCATAAACATAAAACACTGAGAGGGATGGTTCGCGTCGGGCAGGACTTTGATTCGTTGATAAAAATTTTCAATTGCAAAATGAGCGATCAGCGAAGGGTCGTAATATCTATACAGTGAATGGGCCTTGTTCAGGAAACTTCTATAGAATTCTCCACTGAAAATGACCAGTAATTCCTTCCATTCTTCCGGCAATTCTATCTGATCCCATTCCACGGACGACATCCGCGCCGGCTTTCCGTTCATTAAAACGACGGGACGGTTTCCATTGCCGGGCAGCAGTGCCATTGACCATTCGGCCACGAACTCGATTTCCCGGTCGAAGGGCCCGATCGAAGTGCCGGTTGTTTCTCCGGAGAATTCCAGATCCTGAAGTAAACAGATGGGTTTTCCTTCCTTGCTCATGGGACCCATCTTCGGTTCTTCATAACTTTTTGTCACTAAGGCCGGATAAAAAATTTCCGCCCAAATAAAATTATTCTTCCTTCGGGACTTCCTGTCCTCGATGGCCCAAAAGAAATGGTTTGGAAAATTCCGCGTATAGCTGCAATTCAGCAAGGCGTACCGGTTGTCGAACAATTCTGCATGCTGTGCGATCAAACCGAAAATCTTTTCGTTCAATTCCTTCTTCAATTTTTCGGCAAAACGCTGATTCAATTGAAGTTCCTTTCTGGATGCGCTTAGCTTACCTTCTTCGACAGTATTGAAATCCAGCTCGATGCAGGCAGAGGAAAAATCCGCCGCCGTCATATCCTTTATTTCGACCATCATGCCCTTCACGCTATTCCTGATTTCGATATCGGGCTGCCAGTATTGACTCTCCCGTATCGGCATTATCCTGTGCGTGTCATCCTCGCAATTCTCCCTCAGGAAAACGAATGAGTTGCCGCCGGTCAACGTAAAATAAGGCACATAGACCCTGTAGCTGGCGAAATCACCGATCGTCCCCTCCCCAACCAGGAAATGCATCTTACCCGCAATTTCGTCCATCAGTTCCTGCAAATTCCTGAGTTCCTTCCTGGGTAACTGTTTTTTAAGAATGTCCTTACCGTTCCCGGAATATTCATCCTCCGGAAAGAATTCACCCTTCGCATGATTAAAGAAGATTTCTTTGATATCCTGCTCCTGGTTGGTCCAGCCCGGCCGGACCCTGAGTTCCGGTCCCAGCCAGGAAGTATAGCGCAGGACGCAGGGGGATCGCGTGATGTATTCCTTGAAAAATGCCCGGAATTTTCCGTCCCATAGCTCGATCTCCGTCGCGATCCCGGGATTTAGCTTCAGGAGGATCTCGGTCCCCGTCCGGGATGCTTCAAATTTGGACAGTTCGCCAAAATCGTGCCGGCCGTTGATCTCGAACTTCCAGCCGATCGATTCATCGAGCCGGTAGTCGGTATGCAGTTGGCGTTGGGTCTTGACGACAAACTTGTCGGCCAGCATGAAATAGCTCAGGATACCAATTCCGAATCGTCCCGTCCGGCCCAGCTCGAATCCCCTGCTTTGGCATTTCCTTTCCAGTTCCTTTATCTCATGACGCTGTGAGGCGCCATTCCGCAGAAAGAAATTTTCTATGATCCCTCTCGTCATTCCCACCCCCGGATCCCGGCAGATCAGCCATATCCCATCCGGCTGCTTCTCCAGGGATACTTCGATAGTCGCCTGCTCCTGCAGTCGCCGCAGATGTTCTTTGACGTCCCAATCTTTGTTGATGATTTGGTAGGCGATCTCTTCCTTCACGGCATCGAAGGCATTTTGCAACAGCTCCCGGAACGCGAAGATCGGGTCCCCATATAACTCACTCCCGCCTAACAGCTCCAATATCTTTGCCGTATTGGGCCGGAAAGCCCCCTGGATATATTCATAAGTATTCGGGTAGGGCTGAATATCCCGCTTTAGGAACGGTTTTAAAACCCATGCATATCCCTTTATTTCCATCATGTTGGAATGGTCCAGCGGTCTGATCCTGATAAGCTGCTCACAAAGTTTTAGCTCTTCTTCGATCTGGTTCGCCGTCTCCTCTACGGCTTTATGAATATAGGCTCGCTTTGGCCTGGAATAGATACTGAAGGTTCCGTCCTTGTCATCCTGTCTCAGTTGAAAATCGTGATCCTTTATCCAATAGGTCTGGCTGCCCTTACTGATCTGGCGCTGGGCCAGGATCACTGCCGGAGTTCGTTCCGGGTCGTTTTCCGTTACATCTGCAATCCTCAGGCACATGGCAAGATATCGCAAATGAACGACCTCGCCCCCGATCACGAAGCGGGGATCGAATTCCTCTTGCTTTAAATGATCCAGGCCATAGTGATGGCTTTTGCAGATGAGGACCAGGTCGCTTACCCAATCGGTATAGTTGATCAATATTTCTCCCTTGAGATATTTTTCGATCCATTCCCCACTCCAGTCATTGTGCTTATGCCGGATATAGTAGGAAAGGATATAGTTGATCAGCTCGGGATCGGAAACCTTTTGTTTGCTGATATCCAGATTGGTGGTCCGGCCGTCATTGTCGATCCATTTTTGAAATTCGGCAATCTCCCGGGAATCGAGGGCCGCGTCGTTTTCTCCCGTCAGGAATTGATGATGGCGCTGCACCTTATCGAATTCCGGACTCATGCCGATATCGTGGAGATAGGCACTCAATAGGAGTAGCCCCAACTCATAGCCGGAAAGAATCCCCCTTGTCCCTTCGGGGATCAATTTCCACATCCTTTCCGCAACCCGAAAGGAATGCGCAGAATCATGCAGAGTAAAATCCCTTGGCGTGGTACCGCTAAGCCTCAGGATCTGGTCGATGGTGGTCATCACCGTCGGCCGCTCGAGCAAATTCCTTATTTCAGCGGCGCCGGCGCCTCCCCGGCTGCTCAGGACCTTATAGATCTCGGTTTCGGTCCAGGATGTATTTGGCATGGATGGCTGATTTTTTCAATGGTTAAGGGGTCTTTCTCTCAATTTACCATTTTTCAAAAAAATTTTGCGGATTAAGAATTTCACACAACCTTTATATGTCTGAACATTCTAACAAGTAACCATTGATCGACCATAAAAGCAAGCTACCCCTCCACGTCCAGGTGGAAGAACATCTTCGCGAGCTGATCGCCATGGAGAAGTTCCGCAAAGGAGCCTTTCTCCCAAAGGAGGTCGAGCTGGCCAACCGCCTCGGCGTCTCGCGAAACACCATCCGTCAGGCGACCAACAAACTCGAGAACGAGGGCTTGATCGTCCGGAAGAAAGGCGTGGGCACCCGGGTGGCCAACAAGAAAGGGCTGATGACAGGCCTGGACCATTGGTATAGCTTCACGCAGGAGATGCAGGAGAAAGGCATCGTGGTCACCAATCTGCAGCTCAAGATAGAATGGGTGACGGTGAACGAAACCATCCGGACCTTTTTCAATCTCGACCCGAACAAGAAAGTGTTGAAGCTGTCGAAGCTGAAAGGCGAAGAATCGGGTGAACCGATCGTGTATTTCGAATCCTGGTTCCATCCGCGCATCGGCATCACCGAGAAGGACGATTTTGACCGCCCCCTCTACCCCATGCTCGAAGAACGCTATGGCATCGTGGTCCAGCGCAGCAGCGAGAACATCAGCGCACGCGCCGCCGGCTCGCTGGGACGGAAGTTGAAAGTGGATGGGCCTTTCCCGGTGCTGTTCCGCGAGCGGTTCGTGTATGATGTGGGCGACCGCCCGGTGGAATACAACCTGGGCTACTACCGGAGCGACAAGTTCACCTACAGTATCGATATAAAAAAGGGGAGCCTCTAGCTGCTATATTTTTTGTCTTGTCATAATATGTTCAAACATACTAACAAAATATCATGCGGCGTCGACATCGGCGGCACCCATATCTCGGCCGCATTGATCCGGGATCATACCTTCTTGCCCGAGACCTACCGCCGGTTGCCCGTCGATCCGGGGGGCGACGCTGACACCTTACTCGACACCTGGGCGGGTCTTATTAACGCCGTCATCGGACTCGCGCCAAAAGATCAACCGGTATCCCGCATCGGCATCGCGATGCCCGGGCCCTTTGACTATATCAATGGGGTCTCGATGATCCGCGGTCTCAACAAATACGAAAGCCTCTACGGCCTCAACATCCGCGAAGCCCTCCGGGAGCGGATCCCCGGCACAAACGGCCGTACAGCAAACGGCCGGACGGCAAACGGCCCCGCCTCAAGGGTCCCCGTCGGCTTCAAAAACGGCCCCGCCTCAAGCGTCCCCATCTGCTTCCAAAACGACGCGGCCTGCTTTGGCCTCGGCGAAGCCCACCACAAACACCGCAAAATCATCGCCATCACCCTGGGCACCGGCTTCGGCGCCTGCTTCATCGAGGACAAACAACTCCTCACCCAAGGCCCCGGCGTTCCGCCAAACGGCTACCTGTACAACATTCCCTTCCAAAACGGCATCGCCGAAGACTATGTCTCCGCCCGCTGGCTGTTACAAACATACCCCGCAAACAACGTCCGCGAGATCGCCGAACGAGCCGCAAAAGATCCCAAAGCCGCCGCCGCCTTCCACCAATTCGGAAAGAACCTGCACCAGGTCCTCACCCCCTGGATCAAACGTTTCGAAGCCGACGCCCTCGTCATCGGCGGCAGCATCTCCAAAGCCTTCCCGCTGTTCGAAAAACAACTCCGGCTCGATGTCCCCGTGATCGTGGCGGAGAACACCGAACACACGGCCATTGCAGGCGCGGCAAGCCTGGACAACTCCCCGACCCCGACCATCCCCGCGCGAAGATCCCGGCAACCCCAATTGCCCAAAAAACTAACGTCACCCCCCGGCAACGAATACAATATCTACCCCTTCGAATCCCTCGGCAGCAGCCACATCTTCGAAGGCTACGGATCTCTCGCCCGCTGGATCATCCAACAAAAAGGCGCAAGACTCGACGGCTATTCCGGCATCGACTGGAACCTCGTCCGCGCACGGCTCATCCCCGCACTCCGCAGCCAGGGCGCCAGCGTCCGCTGGTACGAGACCCGCGCGTGGCAAAAACCCGAAGAAGAGATCGATACCCTGATCAAACCCTTCCTCGGCCCCGAAGGCTCGGTCTGGGGTACCAGGACAACGCTCGCGCTCGCCGATCTCTACGGCCCGGAGATCGCCAATTGGCATCCCGGCACTACTAATACAATTACGATCCTCGCCGGCACCGGTGCCGGCCTCACCCAATGGTCCGCCCCCATCATCTACTTCGATCTCCCAAAGAACGAGATCCAGTACCGCATGCGGGCGCGAAGCGCCACCAACCTGGGTGCAACCACCGCCGCGCAATACAAACGCAGTTATTTCGTCGACTGGCCCCTCCTTAACCAATACCGTCGCCAAATCAATGTCGCCGTTATAGTCGACGCCCAGCACGAAGACTCCCCCAACTGGACGCTCGCAGAAAGCATCCGCCAGGGCCTCCAGTCGATGGCCTGCAACGGCATCCGCGCCCGCCCCTGGTTCGAACCGGGCGTCTGGGGCGGCCAATGGATGAAACAACATATCCCCGCCCTCCCCAAAGAAGAGATCAACTACGCCTGGAGCTTCGAACTCATCGCGCCGGAGAACGGCCTGCTCTTCGAAAGCGACGGCCTCCTGGTAGAAATAGCCTTCGACTGGCTGATGCAATACGAGTCAAAAGCGGTGCTCGGCGTAGACGCGGATCGGTTCAAAGAAGAGTTCCCCATCCGCTTCGACTTCCTCGACACCTTCGGCGGTGGCAACCTCTCCATCCAATGTCATCCGTCCACCCGCTATATCCAAAAACACTTCGGGGAGAACATCACCCAGGATGAGACCTACTATATCCTCGATTGCAAACCCGGCGCCGGCGTCTACCTCGGCTTCAACGAGAACATCGACCCAATGGCCTTCAAAAAGGCCCTGGAAGAAAGCCAGGCGGCCAACCAGGCGATCGATATCGAGGAATACGTCCAGTTGCTGCCCGCCCACAAACACGATCTCTTCCTTATCCCCAACCAAACGATCCATGGTTCGGGCATCAACAACCTCGTCCTCGAGATCAGCGCAACGCCCTATATCTTCACGTTCAAGATGTATGACTGGATGCGGCTGGACCTCGACGGGATGCCCCGCCCGATCAATATCGAACACGCGTTTCACAATCTCGACTTCAGCCGGAAAGGCGAAGCCGTCAAAAGGGAGCTGGTCTCCAAACCCCAGCTTCTAAAATCCGATACCCAACACGACCTCGAGCTCCTCCCTACGCACCCGGAACATTTCTACTCCCTCCACCGCATCACGCTCAAAAGCAGCGCAAAGATCACCACCGGAGGCCGTTGCCATCTCCTGATGCTCGTCGAGGGACAACGCCTCATCGTTAAAACCCGGCAACGACAATACACGCTCCACTATGCCGAGACCTTCGTCATTCCCGCAGGCGCGGGAGAGTATGAAGTCATCAACAACGGCCCCTCACCCATCCGGATCATAAAAGCATTTGTAAAATAGTCCATCATGAAAAAGTCTTTTTCCTTTCTCTTCTTTTCGATCCTATTCACCGCGGCCCATACACAGGGGCCGTCCCAAGGCGTCCCGGCGGGCGCCTCCATTATTCAACTCGATAGCGCCCGCGGTTTGCCCTTTCTTTCCATCCGCAACGGCAAGTCCGTACAATCCGCCGCACTCTACCTCAATAACCCCGGCGACTCTGCCACTGTCACCGTCCACGTAAAAGGCGCCCCCGATCTCACCCTGGGGATTGGCAAAGGCGCCCATCCACTCGAATTCTTCGTACCCGAAGTAAAAAAGCCCACCACCGTTCCCTTCACCCTCGCCGCCGCCGGCAAGACGATCGCGAAAAGCAAAGTCGATCTGACGCCGGTGCGCCGGATGACCATCTATATCCTCCCCCACTCCCACAACGACATCGGCTACACCGAGATCCAAACCAATGTCGAAAGAAAGCAGATGAATAATTTGCTTACCGGTATCGACTACGCCCGCCGCACAAAGGACTATCCCGCCGGCGCCCGTTTCGTTTGGAACCTCGAGGGAGTCTACGCCGCCGATCTCTTCCTCCACCGGATGAACGACCGGCAAC
>Ga0105239_10000756_pt1 | contig 45815 bp, 39 predicted proteins | sample KBSC44metaG_FD_92761 | JGI IMG/M metagenome (GOLD analysis project Ga0105239, IMG submission 92761) | Corn rhizosphere microbial communities from Kellogg Biological Station, Michigan, USA - KBS C4-4 metaG | ecosystem: Host-associated > Plants > Roots > Rhizosphere > Soil | place: Michigan, USA...
ATAAGACTGCGTCTCAGGATGAGTCGGGGATTTCAGTCAAGTTGGGGAATGAACCCCTTGCATCTCTGCAGGAAAACAGCAGGCTTGGCAACCGCGGAAGGTCGGTCGAAGGCCCCCAAAGTAACCGATTCTGGGAAACGCCCTTTCAGACCCCCAAAGGATCAAGACTAGCTGTGTATTCGGTGGCTCACGTTGGCATAATTAACCACCGAGTTAGTGGACTTACCCTGGAGGGGCCAGGACGTCAGAACTCTTGATAAGGGGTACGTAAACGACACCAACCGTAACGCCGAAATGTGCGCATAATTTTCCGAGGCCGAGTATAACGCTGGCACGAATCCGTCGGTTGACATTTTAAATCCATCCCTGTCGCTTGAAATTGTGTCTTGCAGATGTCAGTCCAAAGCTGGTCTGCAGCATGGTCAATCTGGAGAAAACTCCTTTAAGGCCGGAAAGCAACCCCTTAGGTACTGCTCTTCGAACCAGCCTAGGGATACAGTACGACATCAAGGCCACGAGCCACGGTCATCATCACCTTATCAGTTCTCTTCAGTGGACCTCTTCCAACGTGCAGAATTGTTGCGCCATTCAATGCATTCATGATTCCAGGACCTTGCGTTTAAGCGAGTGCTTGAGAACCTGTCGTGGATGGTGGAATTGAAATCTCAACGCCATCCCCAACAGCAATAAACAAACCCATGGTTTTCGCTGAGGGTACGGAGAAGATGCTTGTCCTGGTTTGGCGAGGCAACTAATAGTCCAATCTGAACATGTCGTATTGTGATTGGAGGCAACCAGGGCAGATATTCCCTTATTATTCGTCGAGGGAGAGAGTTATTCTGTTTTCTGCTCACTCATCGGCATATTCAGCCAGGCAAGTCGTGAAGTCACCTTGCCACTAGCAGGTTCCATGTCTTCACCCGGCAGAAGCCATTGAGCAATCAAAACTTCGACCATTTCTCAAGTAGATCAGCAAATCCGCACAAGAGCACATCAGCAGCACACAACAACATCAAGGATGAAGAACCGCAGACCCAGCTGGAGGACAATTTTCGTCTGCTCCTTCCAACCGAAACTCCTTGGCGCGTAAGGCGACCTGTATGAGTGCCGTTGTAACATCATCTGCACTGGCAATTTCTTCACTTTCACGTCTTTGCTATCCCTATGAAGTCTAAAGATTGGCACATGTGCTTGAACAGGCCCCAGCATCCACGTGTACTTTGGAGGGATAATCATCGCTTCTAGCAGGTGCCAACCTCCAACACCTTGCACGACGCCTTGTCGACGAATGAAAGGGAGTTGTGAATATCACCAGCAACCACAATGTAGGTTGGCATATGACTAGATGCAAATAGCATGAAAATCCCATAGAGAGGAATTTCAGAGTCTCAGCTGGCGCTAGGATCTTCAAAGAGGGGGTCTGGCAGCTAAGTGAAGTATTCCAGGACAGAGTAATCATTCTCTGTCCATGAATTCCAACCTCTAACGCACGAATAATACTGGCCCCCAATGCTGTTTATTAATGCTATGTAGGATGGAGACTAGTCTAGATATAGAATTACGACCGTAATGCTCATGCGCCTGCAACAAGTTCAGAGAGTCCAGGGGCAGAAGACAAACACAAAACTTGATGCCGCACGCCCTCCGTAAAAATTTCTATGACTCGGCGAAGGAGAAAAATGCTCCCAACGGATACGATGATCTGCAGAGGTCAGGTTGAAAGCCAAAGAACTCTAGCTGAATCTCTGGTTTATTGAGGGATGTTGGCAGCAAACGCGATGGTGTTGAACTCAGAGAAGACAGTGTCGATCTGGAGCTTGGAGGGGTTGACATCGAGCTGAATGAAGGCCTTGACCTCGAACTGTCTGGTGCCAAATTCGGTGACGATCCATCGCCAGGCGATCTTGTTGCAGGTGTGGAATGTCTCAAGAGTCTTGAGCCCGGGGAGAGCAGGAGTCTGTGCCTGACCCGCAATGAAAGCCTGCTTGCTTGGGTATGCAGGTGTGCCAAGCTGTGTTCATGGTCAGCGATAAATCTCGCAAATGGGAAGTCTGGAGGTCAACATACAGGCCTGCCGGACAGGGAGTTGATAGAATCAGACCAGACGACGAATTTGTCAGACAGAAGCTTTTGGGCGGTGGTGTTGAAGTTCGGGCCTTGTGGGAACTCGAGCAGAGAGGCGTAGCCCTTGACTATATAGTCAACAGCCTTGTCGTCCAAGCAGCCAGGACCACCAGGACCACCAGGCCCACCGAGGCTGTCAGTCGAGATATCTTGAGGAAGGGCAAGGGCGCTGGCTCCAAGAGCGATGATAGCAGCGATGAATGTGAAACGCATGTTGATTTTGGGTTGATTTTCCTTGATGAAAGTTGAAAGGTAGAACTCGTAAAGATAGGGCTGTAGTTGGGTATTAGCAAAGTTCTGAATGGAAGAGGAGATTAAATGATTTGTATGTATAAATGGTTGGAAAACGAGTGTCGATGGCGATTGAAATACTTGTTGAGGGTGGCAGAGTTCTTGATATATATACTTCCTCTGGGTGAAGGCAACCCTTGGCTTCTCACAGCTTCACAAGCCCTGAGTGACAATAGCTGCTTATTCGGAGACATACCTCCAGTCATCAAATCTTAATGAGCCAGCAGGACCGTGCGACAAGCACGATCATCTCGACAAGGGCAGTTGCATCATTGAGCATCGTTAGAAGCCCGAGAGTCTGGTCCGTTGGGCCTCCAGTTCCATGGATATTGAATCTGACAGTGGGTCACTGGGATGTCCGAAGGGAACAATGCTCCTTCAGTAGTTAACGAAACAAGCCATTGAGGTATCATTATTGCGATGCTCAAGGCTACTGTTGGTAGATTAGACGATTATGATTTACGTACCCACATGCATAGAGATTGGGAACTATTGCGTCGGTGGCCTTGGTTTAGTCTCCAAATAGAACGGCATATGGTTGGCAGATATCTTTGGCCTTCATTGAAGGTAGAGTAAGTATACTGATATTGTTGCCAGCGGAATGGTGACCGCGATTGCCGAAACCTTGCAACAGGATGTAGTTCTTTTCCAGAATCCAAGAGCCTGTCTATCCATTCTCAGAGGAGTACTGTACGTTATGACGGTGTGGCAGAGCACACTGGGATGAATCCTTCAATTTTAGGACGTCAATGGCCATGCGGCTTGAACGTTTCAGGAAATGATACAGGCTTATCCTGGACGTTGAAGTCTCGGCACTGTCGTCCTCAGCCCTGCACCGTTAGACTATGGTGGGGATTAGCATGGTATGCACGTTGAGTGATTTGAGTGGAGCTTTATTGCTAGCAAGGCGAACATTGGTGGAATAATGTGTTCACATACTCGTTCATCATACGGAGTACTCCTGAAGAACTTTGCAATGTTCAAGTTTAGGAGGTGAAAAGTGACTAGCCACTTCAGGCGAAAATCAGCCTTCCAAGCAAAACGGTTAAATATTCCACTAATTAACAATTTCCCAAACACCTCCTTTTCCGTCAGCCTACAGCCGGATTCATAGGAAACTGACCCTTTGCTCGCAGCCATGCATCATGTATGTATGATCCTCATACTCCTCACAATTCATTTATCATGAGTAACGGTGATAGGTCCAATCCGCAGAGCAGGAAGAAATGCATGACTGTAGGATTATCCGAGGCTTCGCATCCTGATCCGTTTGAAGGCATGGAACGGAATGTTGCCCGACCACCCGCTATCCACCCAAGTTCACCCGCGACCCATCAGCTTCATCCGCTGCCCTTCCTATTTGAGGGAGACCTATCTAAGAACGGAGTAAGGCCAGCAGCGTCAGCCCGAAGCACCGAATGCCAAGCTTCTTATTGGCACCCGCAGACCCTCAAGACTCAATGGGAGCATAGTTGCGAGGACGCAGCAACATCTTCCTTTCTGCCGACTCACTCTTGGTATTGCTGAAGGAAGGAAATCTGGGGACCTTGTTGCTATGAACATGATCCCAAATCATCACTTCGGGATGGCTACGAGGGCAAGAACCTCACCTGCCATAAGAACTGCCCAGGGAGCATAGGTATTTGCATGCATTCCATTCTCTCCCCTTACCAAGTCTGTGCGTATCACAACGCGAAAAAAAAGCATGATGTCCTCGACAAAGTCAGTCGCTGCTTCAAATTCGCCTATCAAGGTAGGTTTCAGTCTGCATTGTACTTGAGAAGATGTTGTCCTTATGCTTCTTGGTTGTGTTGCTTGCAAATTCATTACCCGGCACATACGCATATGTCGACTTTGGTACCGAAACTCTCATCAGCCCTTCTTATTTTGATCCTACACCGATACCACATCAACTTCCGACAGATCTCCGTCAAGAGGTATTCCCGTCCATGATCACGGCCGTATCACCTACAATCACAATTGCCCCCAATGGAACGCGAGAGATGCTCTACAGTCTTCACTATCATGATTTGTTCAAGAGAACGAGGGAGGGCAGAGGTGTCTTCAAACGAGGAGTGTTTGCGGATGATCCACCTTTTTCAACATGTAGACAATGTGGTGGAGATAATAGCGCATCAGGTTCTTCAACAACTACATCCTCCTGTACAGTAATAACGTACCATGTGAGTTACAACGGGAACCTTGAACTCCAAAGTACTGATTGCTATCTCAGGGCGTCTTTCAATTTCCTGATCCGGCGGCCACAACCCAATACTGTTATGATTCGAACTATGAAGGTGTTTTCAAACCACGTCCAACCAATACGGGTCTACCCTGCTGCTTTACTATCCCCGAATCCTGCCTAAGAAATGCGACTTCGACAACCTCTTCGTCATTCACCTTCAGCAGTGGTGTCTTTAGACCAACAAGCTCGAGTACACTTTCATCGAGCAGTAGCTCACGCTCAAGCATATCTGCAACACCGTCATCAAGCTCCAGCTTGAGTACTCCCACGAGTACGAGCGGAAGCTCGACAGCGTCCTCATCTGCATCCGGTTCTAGTGGTACCGGTACCAGTGCCAGTACTGGAACCAGGACTTCTGGCTCCGCAAGCACGTCTTCTCAATCCGCATCTTCCCAATCTAGAAGCACATCCTCTCAATCTGCAGCTCAATCCCCTGTCCTCCCGAGTGGAAGTACGAGCTCTAGCTCAACAATAACTACCGTAACTGTGATCAGTGGAACAACAGTTACAGTGACAACTTCCTCCGTAACATCGAGGCTGACCACCATAGCCACCATCCCAACCACTACATCCGAGTCCAGCATTCAGTATGGATCGCCATCGCAATCATCATCTGCGGCTGAGGTATCTTCCACCCCAAGTCTCAGTACAACCACTACTGCCTTGGTAACTACACACACAACCAGCTACTCCATCATCGTGATATCAAGCACTACAATAACTATCACACCCACAATTCCGAGCTACGAGTCTTCGACGACTGGCGGAAGCACAACGGTGCAGTCAACAATCACCATAATCACCGCAACACCCAGCACGATCAGCACCCAGCCCTCCTTCCCAGTCACCGTTGCCCCAAATACAATCATGGGCTGCGGAACTGCATCTGGGAGCGGGCGTGTTAGTAAGTTGGTCGATTGAGCATCCTTGGTAGCCAGACTAAGTAAAACCTTCTAGATGGATCTGGTACCGTGTTTTTCAATTCATTCTCTTCCGTGGTTTCTTCTGGAACTGCTAGTGGTAAGCTTAAGAACAAGAAACATACCCACCTAGACATAACCATGCATACTGACCAACTCCTCCAATTCAGGCTCTGCGGTCAAAATCATTGGCTGCGGTACATTGATCGCTACGACCGGAGGTTTCAATGGCACTGCTACAATCATTGGGTGTAAGTACAATCACCTAAAATTTCCGTTGAATCCTATTTTATTGGTCCCTGGTGCTGACTTGACCAAGGCGGATTTGGCTCTGGCATTGGTGACATCACAGGCACAGGGACCATATGGCCAGCTCAGTTCGGAGGGTCGGTCTCATTTGTGACGTCCGGCACGCTGCATAATGTCACGGGATCGTTCTCAGGTTGTGGGACGGTGGTAAGTACATCCAACCCCCTCCTAGTCCAGGCACTCTGGGAACCACCAAAACTAATCATCATCGGGTTGCAGACTGGGACTGGTAGCTTCGAGGCCACAGAAGGACCGACAATTACACTGACCAGTAGTACAAGCACTCGGCGCGCCGTTTCCACCACGACCATCGAAGTCTACGTCTCGTACTGCCCGGACCCGGCCCTGGTGAGCGGCCTCATGAGACTGGGTCAGAACTTCTCATCGTCGGGCGCTGGCGGCTACCGCGAGCCGGACACACCTTCCTTCAACATCAGCAGCATCTCCAATTCCTCGAGCCCAGTCATGAATACCACGTCCTCCTCAGACGGCGACAGCTACGACCCCTGCAACGTGTGCCCGAACAGCGTCGGCCTCTGCTGTCCACCCGGGGTGCCGTGCGACGAAGACGGCAAGTGTCCGTGGTATGCAATCGAGCGGAGCTCTCAGTCCATCAACGGCTACCTCATCGCGCAGGTCATGAATAGCACTGCGCCTGTCGCGGGCAGGAAGAAGGTCAGGGCCCTGCCGAAGAAGAAGCTCAGCGAGATCACTGGGAGAAAATCGGGAGGGGGGAGCGCCAAGGATAAGAATAGGAGGAGGGTGCAGAGGGAGTTCTAACCTTTGGGGGGTTTTTTCAATTTTTCACAGCTGTGATGGACTGTTGTTCTATGGGAATATATCTGGCAGGGAATTTTTCGACGGTGAGAGGGCTCCTGACTGAGGACCTCGTGTTTTGCCAGGAAGTGGTCCCGGACACAATGGTCTTTTTTTTGATTCGTGGCGGTCTCAAACCATGATAGCATGTAGTATCGTTGGCTTTGAAGACCAAAAATTATGCTACCCAGGATTTGGAAAATACTCGATTCATGAGAAAGAAAGTCTATGTCGTGAAATGCCATCTTATGCCCTACTTTTTGTGTATCCCAGGTCATCCGAATGCTCAATGTAAACCACAGGCACGGCCACATCCCTCGGCCATCAACCGCAGCGGCGTCGTGAGATAAAAGTCGCCGCTATCATGAAAAGAAAAGGTTTTGCGCTCATAATATCCGCCCGTCTATGTCTCATCACGTCGGTTAAACGTCTAATGAGTTATGTCTATATTCTAAGCACGCTCGCCGTATGAAATGGAAACCAGCAGAACCCGCCCAGTAAAGATTTTTGTGTGATGTAAAATGGAAAAAGTGTCGTCATGCCGTGGTGGGCTTAGCACTCAAAGTCCCACATGTCGAGCAAGTGATTGATTTTCTTCTGTTCGCCCTCCTCGGCGTCACTGTCGTCGGCACTGAAGATCTTCTTGGGAATTTTGTACTCGACGACAGGAGGTTTCTTCTCTTTCTTCTTCAACTCGCTCTCGAGTAGAGTCGCGTAGCCGTGGTCGAGGAAGTCTTCGAGGTTGTACTGCTGCTTCGTGAATTGCTCGGAGATGATGCGAGCAATGCTGGCGACGGTCGGGTGGTAGTGGGACTGCACGGTCTCCAGCTCCCAAAGAGAGCTGTCGATGGCGCAGGTGAGTTGTGGGTCGGGTTCGGTGGGGTCGTATGGGTCATTGCCCAGATTGTGCTTGAACTTTGTGTATGGAGGGTAGGGGTGACGGTGAATCATGAAGCTGGTGGTCGGGTGGGTTTTGATGAGGTTGTATATGAAAGGGATGATTGCCACAATGGCAGATGGAGGTGCGAAGAGACAGAGGCGTGAGAGACGCTTGATGAAGCTCGCAATCGTCGTAGCGGGTAAATGGTTGGTGGGAGATAAGAAAACATCCAAGTGCCGCAGCACCCGAGACCGGTACTTGCTATGAAGGAGGTCCTTGTCCAGAAGAGCATAGAGTCTTTGGAAGAACGCAGGATAGTCGAGGTTCTTGGTGGTGATGAGGACGAACAGACCCTGAAGCGCTGGCACAGCCAGACTCAAGTCTCCCATGTCAAGGCTGTCGGTGAAGAAGTCCATGAGGATCTCTGGCCTGCGGAGACTTGATATGGCTTCTGGAGACTGCAGCTGTTTGAGGAGAGCCTTCCTCTGAGCCACCGACATGGGCGCTGCGATGAGCGAGGCGTACGAGTCCATGGATGTTGCGGAAGGCATTTTGAGAGCCGGTGAGGGGTGAAGGTGAGTCTGACTCTGGGAGAGGGAGACCCGAGAGCAGAAGCTCTCATATAGGTGGTGGGGTCTTGCTCACCTCTGGCGCAATTCTTTGTCTAGCAAAGGAATCTCGCTTAAAAGGATGTTGCTGTGTTGTACCGCATGCTACTGTGCAGTACGGGTAAACTGAAGATTATCATGCATGAACATTTTTTGAGCACAATAACGGGAGGGGCCCACCTCGGTCAGTAAACGTACGCCAAGGAAAATTGAGAACCCTTGACGTGCGCACGCGTGCATTATCATCAATAACACGAACTGACCAGTGACAGGGGGCTTCGGAAGATTGATTTTGCCGGGGCGGCCTTGCCTCCACGTGACCGGCTGTTGTCCAATTGACGGAATATCTGTTTTTCCTCTGCCCGACTGCCAAGCCAGACTTTGCAAGTGAAGCTCCCTCTCGGGCAAAGAAACGTCAAGCTCTCTCCAGCGGCGAGATCTTCTTTCCAGGCAAGATATATCAACACAATGGCGTCTAGACTGGCGAGGAGTGCGGCCGGTGAGCTCCTCCATGTCCCACATGAGCTTCGGATGTGAAGGATGAATGAGACTGACATGCATAACGCAATACAGGAGCCGCGAGACTTCGACCCTCCCTCTCAACCCGCTGTCTCCCTGCATTCACCACACCCTTGACATCTCAACGCTACGCATCGAATGTCCCCGCCGAAGAGCCCAAGAAGAAGGCCCAGTCCATCGTCGATGCTCTGCCAGGCAATTCGCTCGCAAGCAAGACCGCCCTGCTCTCGGCTGGAGCTGGAGCCTCCATCTACGCAATCAGCAATGAGCTCTACGTCCTCAACGAAGAATCAGTTGTCGCCTTCTGCTTGTTGAGCGTCTTCTACTCAATCTTCAAGTTCGGAGGTCCTATGTATAATGAGTGGGCCGCGACCACCATCGGCAAGTACAAGGAGATTTTGAACTCGGCAAGAGAAGGCCATGTAGAGGCCGTCAAGACGAGAATCGAGGATGTCAAGCCGCTCAGCAACGTTGTCGAGATCACCAAGCAGCTGTTCGAGGTTTCAAAAGTACGCATATGCCTACCAATAACTCTTCGTCCCCAAGTCATACTGTGCCATCTACCCCGTAAGACCCATTTTTTTCTAACGCTTGAAAACTTTTAGGAAACCGCACACCTCGAAGCCAAGGCCTTTGAGCTCGAGCAACAGACCCTCCTCGCCGCTGAGGCAAAGAACGTACTTGACTCGTGGGTCCGCTATGAGGGCCAAGTCAAGCAGCGCCAGCAGAAAGAGCTCGCAGACAGCATCATCGCCAAGGTCACCAAAGAGCTCGAGAACCCCAAAGTCTTGCAACAAATCTTGACCCAGAGCGTTGCCGATGTCGAGAAGCTTGTTGCAAGCAAGGCCCAGTAGAGCTCTCACATCTGGGTTATATTAAACAATGGGGGGGTCAGCAGGGGACGTATTTTTTGAGTCGAAGCGAGCACGATAGATAGACGTTGGAGACGGTGCTGGAGGGGCACGGACAGAGGAAGACACAACGGGGCCGGGCGGACGTTGCGAAGATTGTTTACACCTGTTGTACATAAAAATAAAGGCCATCCCTTTCGATTGGCTCGGCTCGATTCCCGATCGCCCTGGACCTTCGCATCAATTGAGCACCAAAAATCCCTTTGTAACAGTTTAAACAAAAGAGACCTGCTGCTTTTGATGCTTGCGTATTATTACATTCTGCTTCAAATTACTATACAGTAGAAACGAAAATATCCGACGTGATCTGAACTAATTAAACAACGAGGTATCTCTCAGCCACCTCCCTGGCCATGGCAGCATTCCCGCTGAGAGCATACATGGTCTGGATCGCATACGCAGCCTCCATGGTGTACTCTCCAGGCTGCTCCTCGCCGTCTGCGCTCTCGTGTGGATTCTTTTCTTGATTGCCAGAACGGCTATCAGCACTCGTATTCGTGCCAGCCTCGCCAGCAGGGAGACCTGCCGGAGCACCCTGCCGCCGCCGGGGTGCCCCCCTCCGCAGCGCAAGAACCTTTCCGTACGCCCGCACCGCCAGGTCGGACATGCCCAGCATATGCCAGCAGCGCGCACGGTTGAATTCGATCTCGGCCTCGACGACCACTGCCATTGGCGCTGCTTTTGGTCTCCCTTTGCGCGGCACGACGCCACCAGCATCGTTGTCGGAGGCGCCATCGGCGGGACTAGGGTCGTCAATGTCCTTGTCTTCGTTGCTGTCGTCAGCATCTATCTTCTGTGCCGCCGCTCGCCTCGCATCGGCGTATTCCTCGAAGAACGACCAGGCCTGCAGGAGGTACAGGTGCCGGTTCTCGTTCTGCCGCTTCATCATCTCGTGGATGTAGCTGAGCGAGATTGTCAGCAGGATGACTGGGTTCGCAGGGTCCAGGCTGAGTGCCCGGAAGAAGTATGACAGTGCGGACGGGAAACTGCCACCTGCGTAGAGAAGGTGGCCGTAGAGCGTCAGCAGCACGACGTCCATCTCGCCCGGAGTGATCCCTTCGTTTAGGGCTGCATCGGGAACTGCGGTGTTCCTGTCGTCCTTCTGGAGTTGGTCGCGCGTGCGTCGCATGAAGTCTGGCACGGGACCGAATTCTTCGGGGTGGTAGTCCGTCGGTAGGTTCAGGTCCATGCTCATGATCTGCCGGAACATGAACTTCTGACTCGGGCTGCTGCGGAAGACTAGGTTGGAGTTCACGGCCTCTTTTCCATGTTTCTCGTTCGCGTAGGGAAAGACCAGGTTCATTGCCGCGAGGAGTCGATACGCATCCGTGCAGAACTGATAAGTGCGCAGGAACCATCGAAGGACGACGTTGACCAACGTCGCTTGATCACGTAGTGCGAGGCAGCAGGCCAGGTAAGTGGTATGGATGAGCAGCTGGGCATTCGGGTCGTGATGCCAGACTGCACAGTCGAGGGTCGCAGTGATGGTGTTGTAGCAGCGGGTTTGGTTGCCGTTGTTAGCGAGGACCAAGGCGTACTCGAGGAAGATGTCGAGCCAGGCGGTGAAAGGTATTTCGCGATAGGTTGTAGGGATGTCCGCTATGTTGAGAGATGCGAATGCTTGGGATCGATCCTCTGCTTGAGTTTGTTGCATGAGCTTGGAGCGGCTGCTGTAGCCTATGAATGGCAGTCCTCGCTCGTAAGGATAGAAATATCGATTGCTTCGGAAGTCCATGATCAGGGAGATAGCACAGTTTGTCCAGGTCTCGACGGCGAGCTCATCTCCTTCTCTCATTCCTTCTGTGTTCTCGAGGAGGTTCGTATACAAGCGTGTGACAGCGTCTGTACGGTATGCATCTTTTTCTGCTGGGGTCATTGGCTTCCTTGGACCTGGCAGGCGAGGCTGTGGTATGGGGCGGGGTGGTGCTGCTGGTTTCTCCTTGCTTGGGCGTGGTTTTCTCACAGAGGTCATGCCTTCTTTAGCAATCTGCCGCCGGAGCCGCGCTTCGATTCTTTCAACAGAGGCACCTTGAGCCAGTGGGCCCCTGAGTCTATAGGCTTCCTTCAGAGCATTTTCTGCAGCCTTGCGGGCCAACCGCTGTTCCTTCCTTTCGTATCGACGTTTATCTGTCTGAGGTGTTGCTTCTTCGGCAATGCGAATGGCTTCTCGGGCATTGACCATCGCCTTTTCTTTCTCCTCGAGATCAGTGTATAATTTCGCGAGTTGTGTCCTGGCTTCTCCACATTCATTATCTGCCTCTTTCGCGGCCTCATAGCAATCAACAGCTTGTAACTTGTCACCGGTAACATAGTAGCAGGTGGCAATGGCAAGCCAAAAGTCAACATCTGAATAGGCACTGACGTCCCGCAGTGCCTCAAAATATCTTAGAGCCTGCTCGTGTTCTTTGCTGGCATACAAAGCATTTGCAGCTTTAAGAAAGAGATCTGGGAATTCATAAATGTGTGCCTCCTCATCTCGTGCCTCAGGTTCCAACCATTCCAGGTGCTCGAGTGCTTCAGCCAGGTGATCTGAACCCTGTTTAAGTCGAAGTATGCCGAGTTGAACTCTCATTTCAAGAGGAAGCCCCAATCCGTATGATTCAGCTGGAAAAATATCTGGGATGTGTTGCGGGACCATGATTCTCCGTGGCTCATCTTCAATATCCCATTCCCGGTCATCATCAAAGTTATCCCAGAAAAAGTCCTCCTCGCGTCCTAGTAACCAGCGACACAGCTGCCGGAGCACTAGTATGGCATTTGATCTTGCTTCATCTGGTGGACCGTTGTGGGAAAGAAGCTCAATGTACGAGATTGCATGACCCCAAGTAAATATCTCCTCATTCTCAAGGCCAGGGGCTCTAGAATATGTGAGGAGGTCTTCATAAAGCGACATCGCCCGGCTCATGTTTTTGGTTTCAATACCCACCTCGGCTATCTGTCTCATCACATTGGCATTTCGCGGCATTCCTGCTAGGACGGCTTCCAAATCCTTTAACGCTTTACTAAAATTTCCAAGCTCCTTACTGATTGCAGCTCGTTCAAGTCGAGCTTCATAATCTTGACGATCATTATGGATGATACGGGCATAACAATAGCTTGCTTGCTGAAGTGCACGCTCGCGGTCGTTCTCAGAATGCTGTAAGCACACACCTGCTACTTGTCGCCAAACTTCTGCATCCCTTGCAGCACTGTGGGCGCCGCTGAAAAGTGCAGCAATTGCCTTTTCGTTCTCCTCTCTTGCAAAGTATATCTCGGACAAGAGAGCATGAGCAGCATATATTTCGGGGTTGAGCGTTATGGCCTGCAATATCAAGTCACGCGCTTTTTCCGTGTCCTGTTCATCGATAAAGGCATTCAGCGCTTTCTGGTGAAGCTCAATGAACTCAGCGCTCGGTTCGATAATTGGGCGCGGGCCTATTTTGAGGCCTTTGCTCCACCCACCTCTCTTGCCTGTGCCTTTCTTTCGACGCTTTCTAGTTGGTTGTCCTGATGCCATGTCTGGATCGTGGCCACGTTTTCGGGAGATGGATCCAGCATTCATACCACCTGCAACGATGGCATGGGTGAATGCCGAACTTTCACCTTCATCCATTGTCATATCATCGTCATCCGTAGACTCTGCCTGAGAATATTCAGGGATATCATAGGACGTGAGGTGCGGGGGGGCAAATGTGGATGTTTGATCGAGGCTTTGAGGGGATCCATAGGGTCTAGCGTCACTAAAGTAACCACTCGATGGAGCTCTGTTGTCATAGTTTGGAGAAATTTCAGCGTAGTTAGGAGACACCCTTGAAGAATTAGGCACAGAGTTCGGGTGAATTGAGGGCGCTTGAATGCTAGTAGCATATGATGTGTATGCTGGAGATGAAAAGAAAGGCATTCTTGGATGCTCTTGAGATGGGAAGGCTTGCTGTGATTGATAGGGCCCGTCCTGGAATCCCAAAAGCCTTGGGCCAACTTGAGAAGTTGGAGGAATTCCGCTAGGAGAGTAATTGAAGGGCTGGCCCGCTAAGCTGTCCTGAAATTGATATGTGCCGTTTCTGTTAGCATTGTTAGGAGGCCCAGCCAAGGAAGTCCCGGATAGAGGGCTCGGAATATAGCCTTCATGAATCACTGGCGGGGACTGGTGTGAGATTGGATTTTCTTCAGGAGGAATGGCGGGAGCATGAGCCAACCAAGAATAAGGTGGGCGAGGCTGGTTAGGGTCGTCAGAAGTGCGATCCATCTTGCATGATATCAGCTTGCATCAACTCCTATCACGATTGACAAGGAAAGCCTTGTTCATCCTTGCTCATGGCCTGCTTTCATCAGGAGGGTCGTCCTCAGCTGGAAGAGAGTGATGCCTCGTAATCTTCAACGATGATTCAGTTTCGTCCCGACTCGCTCCTGTGCTTGGAAACCTTTATCTGTAGGTTTGAGAGGATTGCCACTGGCAGGTGAACCTTGAAATTCCAGCTGATGACTGAGGTTTGGCCTTGGCCAATGAGAGAGGTTAGAATTAGTGTCTTTCCCTACGCCACAGTGTGGCGCACGCTCAAAGAGGCAGGAACTTTGGGCAAACGTTACGAGATATAAGATGCAGACACTGGGTGGTCAGGCTAATCTGGATAAAGTTGCGAGCTGTGGCTCATAGCAGCCGCATCGATGGGAGAATCACGGCTCGTACAGTTACAGAGTCAAATGTGAGAAACCAACTGAGCAATGGGAGCATCGTCCAACATGTTTGTGGCAGACTCTGGACTTGTGGCCCGTTTCGAAAAAAAGCTTGGCAAACGTCTCGCTTAAGGACCGCACACCCGTGACTTGTCAAGCCCAGGCTGTTGCAATGTGGGTGAGCCGAAAAAGATATGGGCCCGAGGAGCCTTGACGGTTGACCCTCAGCAAACCACAGGTACGAGAAGGCAACAAGGCGGAAGGGCATAGGATACGCCTAGAAGCCTAGACGACTCCGAGCAGGATTATTTATTGTTCCGTGTCACTCGGGCCTGCTACGGGACGATGAGACTACGAGACTACGAGGTACGAGTTCTTTGTAGGGAGTAAGGAAAGTACTTTAGGTACGAGGCCGAACCTAAACTTAATAATTTCATTAAGGCCAAAGATGTTTCGGATCCCTAACAAGGTCACCCGCTTTTACCTGAGAATTACGAGTCGCGACTCGTCAGGTCCACTTCAACCTCGCCGTGTCTTACATATTTTCAGCTGCAACTACTGTGCCCAGTGCTAGTTGTACTTACCACTAAGGGAGGTCCTTATCCTCATTGAGCAATACTCTTAGTCTCCTATATTAGCATTGCTGGTACTCACACTATAGGCCAGGCAGGTACCGCCCGAAGGAAGGAAGGAGTGATTTGCCAGTTTTTTTGTGTCCTTTGCACCTGCACTTAGTACTCCGTACTACTCACCTGCGCCTGCACCTGGCCAGCCAACTACCAACCGCTACTACTCTTTTTCCCTTTCCACTTCAGCTTTTTTCTCTCTCTCCTAATACCACCCATCAATCCACCAGACTCCATCACCACCACTTCTTTGTGCCTTTGCCGCGCGTGTTCTGTCTATCCGGTTCCGAGCGTGTCTGAGACACCTGTTGTATCCATACCGCCACCTCCACTAATTCCTACTGACTGACCACTGCCTTCCATCGGCCACCTCTGCCTTTGCCTCTTTACTCGACCACTCCAGCTCGATTCTTCCCTCTCTAGTCGGTTCACGGAGGGCCGTGTTGCCATTTCACTTGGGAACGCCATTCTACTCGCTACGGCCATTGGACTGGCTCCAATTGGCTGATCTGTACACATCGCTACAACTGAACGACCCGGATCTGCCTTGATGATTTGCTAGATCTGTCTGTGTTACCAACCTGACTTCCGCAATCGTTTTGCCTCTTCTATCACATTCACTAGGCCAAGTTTCCCTGCCACGCCGCTTCGATCCGTGCAACATCGGCGTGTCTGTCATCCACCATGGCCAGCAATATCTCTGGGAACAGGAATAGTACTCCCGAAGCCTCAAAGACTACTCTGCGGCCTCCTACCTCCAGAACCGTCGGTCCCTCGGGTACCCACAATCAGCAGGTTCGTTCTTCAGCCGACATGTCCTTCACTTCTCCCCTGTCTGCACGCCTGCGGCCTGCCTCCGAGGTTCTTTATAATCAGCAGTCCCAACAAGGAAGCTTGGATGACTCGAGCAAGCTCGGCGAGCAATGGATTCAAGACATTGAACAGTACGAAACAATGTTGGAAGAGATGGCTGCCGCGACCTTGGATCAGGACTTCAAGGATGAATTGAGTGCGATCGAGCAATGGTTCCGTGTCTTGAGCGAGGCTGAGCGTACCGCTGCCACCTATGCCTTGATCCAACAGACAACCCAAATGCAACAACGCTTCTTTGCTCAAGTTCTCAACCAGATGTCCAAGAGTCATCCCATCTCTGGCGTCTTGTCACCTGCCAACTTTGGAGAAAAGGATGCCATGTCAAGCCGTCTGAGCGATGCCATGTCAAAACTCAATGTTGAGGATCGAAGAACATCCGTCGGCCGTCCTCCGGTCTCTCCAGCCGCTAACAAACGAAATTCGGGTCTCGATCAATCTACCATTCACGCAATGTTCCCTGACGCTGTTGCTGCTATCCAGCAGCAGAAGGCTGAATATGCTCAGCAGACCGGCAACCTACCCCCATCCAACCGGAATAGCACGGTGGGAGACCGCACGTCTTTGGTCGCTCCAACAATTGCTGCTCCCAGGGACAACAAGTCGGACGCTTTGAGTTGGCGGCAAGGGCCAGATTCACATCAACCTCCCATCTCACGGCCCAAGTCGTCTTCGGGTGGTCAGCAGCAGGCAGGGCAGCCACCAATGGGCCAGTTCAGCCAACCACCTCTGTCCGCCGGGCTGCGTTCACCACGGGTCATGGGCCCACCCTCTGCTGGTATTCAAAATACGACCTTGACAGCTCCTGACCATCTCTCCAGTGACCACCCAGTTCTTTCCCCCTATAATGTAGGCAATCAGAGCTGGGCTTCAATGAGCAACACCCCAATGGTTCCCAATTTTGCTCAAAATGCAGCCCACAGTGATATGGTAGCTAATGCGACCGCCATGAAACTGGCAGCGTTGTCGACAGTCAACAACCGTATTGCATTGGACGATGTCAAGAAATACCGTAGGGCTAGGTCTAATGAGCCACAACCTCAGGGTCAACCGCCATTGACTCCCGGGCTGGCGGCATCCGGTATTCCAGGCATCAACACAATCATGGTTAATGACCACGGCCAAATTCTGAATGTTCAGCAGGTGGCCGCTATCCAGGCCCATCAAATCGCAGCCGCCCAAGGTCGGCGATCTCGACCTAATTCCCCTGGACTGCCACTGCAAACACCATTGGGACAGACAAGCTTTGCATCTCCCCAGCACAATGGCTTTTTGGCCGCTTATGACGGTGCCCCCCTCATGATGGGCGCCGGTGTCACAGGTTTCATCCCACCGGTTATAGGGAGCGAGGGTTACCTATCTGACCACTCCGACATCAATCGTGGAAGATCTCCACGTGGTCGCCGTGGGAGTAGCAAGCCCCCGGAGGATCCCACTGACCCCACCTTGCTTCAAGATATTCCGGCATGGCTTCGATCTCTAAGACTGCACAAATACACTGACAATCTGAAAGATTTGAAGTGGGAAGAATTGATCGAACTAGATGATAAGGGACTGGATGCCAGAGGGGTCAATGCACTTGGAGCCCGGAACAAAATGCTCAAGGTAGGATCCTAGGTTTCTCAACTTAACTTTGGACGTGACTGATTCGCTATAGGTCTTTGAACAAGTCAAGGAAGCTCGAGAAGGGGGCAAGTTGTAAAGCAGTTAATCGTTTCTTTTGAGGGGGAAGTCACTCTTACAGACGGGCGAGTTATGAGTGAGAAATTTGCTATTGAGGACTTTTGTGAGCACAAGATTTAGCTAAAAAGGGCGGCCGGGATTGAGTGACGGTTCGTGATGATCAAGACTAAGAAATGGAAGAACGAAGCTGGAACTTCCTTCTCGACGATGACTCGAAGAAATGACGCTTCAAAAGGATTCCCCCCTCGGATATTTGCCAACAAAAACACACATATTCACCACCACGCGATCTCTACTGATTCAATACCAGCCTTGTCCGCTGCACCGATACATTATTCTTTCGCACTTGATCGATGGCATGGAAGTTATTTCCATAGCATGACGGCATTTACTCGTACGAATTTTCTATGTGAATTCAAGTAAACAACTGTTCGAATTTTGTTGAGCTTGGAGTGTTAGTAGGTAGTTCGATAAATAGAGACACGGCTGATAGGTGTCACATTTACAATGTCCAGCGGGGCATGATGCACAAAGTGTTATTTCTCTGATTTCCTGGATAAACGAAAGTTCCGTCACTCGTGGAGGTAGTCACAGGCCGATATTATCGGATAATACCAAGACCTACCTGTACGGAAGAAGTCGAGTCCAACGGATTAAAGTTAATCCCGGACGGAATAGCAGTCCCCGCCAAGCCTTTCTCTCGCGTTGCGCAGTTGTCCATGTTCAATCTAAGAACAATGCCCAAGTTACGGCTTTGACTACGGAGTACACTACCGATATGCTCAAGGGGTCCTAAATATCACTCTCTTGAATCCCCCGGTCCCTTGAAAGCCCCAAAACTAGAATACATATTTAAGATGGCTCCCTCCCCGGCCGAGTTATCTCTGCTGTTGAACCCATTGGTGCCGGAGTCTCTCATGCATAACACTCGGGTGAGCCATAAAATGCGTTGGACCTCTGCTTCTCTTTCACTGACAGGATTCACACGATCAGACGATCTCCAACATCCGCTCCATCTCTGGTCTCCTCTTGGGCGTTGCGGCAGGCATCCTGGGCCTTGAGTCTCTATATGGGTTCGCCTTCTACCTTGCAGCGAACTTGCTGCTATCTGCGCTGTTTTACTTCGTTCTTGCTGGTGCCGATCCCCAGAAATACTTTGCTGGCTCCTCTGGCACGAGGGGTGTTGATAATAAAGGGCGAAATGCAGGAGCCGGGGCCTGGAGAGAAATTTGGTTCGGAGGCGGCCTTTTCACAGAGGCGCTGAGCGGGTTCGTGCTTGGCTGGGCTGGTGTGGGTGGTGTTATAAGATGATGCGATGTTGCAATTTAATACTCGAATTGGATTGAAAATGGGAGACATGCGCATGAACTAAAGTATCAGCTAAACGAATCCTGGTCATACCGAAATCTCAGAGCTTTGAGCGACCCAACATTCAAGAATACACGACTTCTCCTGCACTTGCTTTGGTCCAGTGTTTTACTCATGAACGATCACTATTCCAGGTCCGAACCACTCAGTTCTGCATTGATCAACGGTTTGCGGTGGCGCTGTACCCTTTCAATGCACTGCCATTGCGAGAAGCAACGAGGCATGAACGCAAGAGAGTCCTTTCGCAACAAGAAGTTTGCAATGAGCAACGGGCGAGCGCCACGTCCCTTTTTCCGCTGCCCGGGAGCTGAATAACTCGCCAAGACGAAGAGCCTTGTAGGCCCCAAATGCACAGACATTGTCTATCTGCCGCCAGAGCGCCACCTCAGACAAGGCTGAGGAGCTATAAAGACCCTCAAAAGGCCCAGATACCAGTACCAGCACCCACCCCGTGATCGCCTCGCAGACCCCTTTGGGGGACATAATCACGCTGAATCTGGGCCAGCTCATGGCCCCTGTTGACGAGCCTTGACATAGAATTCATAGACTCGAATTCACCGTTTTGATTATTACCCCATTAAAGTCAACAGCCTGTACCTTAGCCAAGGCATTGGAACATAAATGTTCAAACGTCGTATCTCCTACCCAAAAGCGATCTGGCCATCCTTTGGAGGCCGGTTGGTGTGTTGAACACGGGCATGCCAAGAATGCACCAATCTTGCTGCAACATGTGGCTGCGGCTACTTCCTGAGGCTGTGTCGAGCAACTCTCAATCCCCCCCACCTTCCTTCTTCATATATCTCCTAATGATATCCATATCCAGCTGTCATCTCTGAATCTATTCAAATAATACTCCTATGATTTTGGTGTTATTTTCGAACATAGACTCATCCCGTGAGGCCGTCTTGCAAACTATGTCTTACGAAATCCACTAATCATATTCGCCATGGAAATTGCTGGCCTTGCGTTGGGCATTACCGCTCTTGTCTCCACCATTAAGGACTGCATCGACCTGTTCGAGTATATACGAGCAGCTGGTGAGCTCGGACACGATGCTGTACTTCTGGACACCCAGTTAGACATTGAGAAGACCCTTCTCCTACAGTGGTGTCGCAGAGTTCGTCTTCTCCAGCCTGATTATGATCCCCGACTCGATGACCCGTCTCTACGAAAAACCATCTTCCGTGTACTTGCAAGCATATCAACGCTTCTGGGCGATGCAAATAGCCTCAGCCAGCGATATGGTTCGCGGCAAGTATCAGCGGAGGATACACCTTATCAGCGGTCTCAACTTCTCAGCGCAACGCGCATGGATGATTTTCTTGAGCAATACCAAATCCTTCAGGATCGATCCAAGCGTGTACAGGCCAGCACGACCATAGCAAAAAAGGCCCGATGGGTAGTGAAGGACAAAACTAAATTCGAGGAACTCGTACAGAAACTTGGAAGTCTAATCGCAAGACTCAACGATCTAATCCCGAGCTCCGAAGGGGTGTTCGAGCGAATGCTACGAGACGATTTCACTAGTTTGGGAGCCCTTCGCGTTGGTACCATCTGCGAGGCCTCAGAGCGCATGAACGCCAGGATCTTTTCACTCGCAAAGTCCTTTCTAAATGAGAGGTGTCAGGACAGGATCCTAGAACTCATGTGGTTTAGGACCATGGATGAGAGAAAGGAACTCATCAACCCGCCCGAGAATGGAACCTATAAATGGATTCTGGAGCCACCTTCACCAGGGGATAATTGGGACGATCTCTCGCAATGGCTTCGTCAGGGCCAAGGTGCATATTGGGTTTCGGGAAAGCCAGGCTCTGGGAAATCAACACTAATGAAGGCCGTCTACGTACACCGACGAACGCATGATCTACTCCAAGAATGGGCTGGACATCTCACCCTGCACGCCCCAAACTTCTTCTTCTGGCATCTCGGCACCGACGAGCAAAAGTCTCAGTACGGCCTTTGCAGAGCATTGCTTTACCAGATTCTACAGGTCAATCGTCCCCTCATCAAGCGGATCTTGCCAGACATGTGGCACCTGATGTATGGATCAGAGGCAAAGACTTCGTCCATACCATCCCCCACTGAAATGCCCAAGGTATTCGATCTTCTCTGTAAGCATGCAGACGCATTTCAGTCTTCCAAGTATTGCTTCTTCATCGATGGATTGGACGAGTACTCTGGGCATTACCAAACAGCGGTCCAATTTATCGAAAGATTGTCAAAGCTTCCAAATGTCAAAATTCTCGTTTCTAGTAGGCCGGAACCCGGTTTCGTGGATGCCTTTTCGGGTGGCCCAATGCTTAAGCTTGAAGACCTGACGAGAATGGATATCAAGAACTACGTCGAAAATAAAGTTGAAGACCACCCGCACATGGCACGCCTACTAGCCCAGGACCCAGCAGAGGCGCGAGAAATCATCACAGAACTCGTCGACAAGGCTTCTGGGGTTTTCCTCTGGGTTGTTCTTGCATGTCGATCAGTGCTTGAAGGCTTCGTTGCGTTTGACAGGGTGTCTGAACTCCGCGCTAGAGTGGACGAACTTCCACCCGAGCTTGCAGAGCTGTTCGGGCATATGCTAGGGAAAATCGAACCACGATACAGGGCCTATGCAGCGAAATTGTTCAAACTATGTCATATTAATAGTTTGACTCAACCGGATTATACGATCCCAGCACTTGGCATCGGAATGCTCGACCGATACGACCTAGATCTATTTAGTATCCCTCCTTTTTCAGAACTTGAGGGCATGTTTTCAGCGCCTGGAACTGTGAATACGAACCTGGAGGGCCGCCTTAGGAGCCGATGCTGGGGTCTCGTGGAGCTACGGCTACCATATCTCAGCTATGATGACGATGAGACCCCTGTAATTGCTTCTGTGCAATTTATGCACAAAACGGTCCTTGAATTTCTGAATCTCCCTGAAACCTGGGAGTTGGGATCAATGAATATCTCAGACGACGAGTTCGACGCATCTGCAGTACTGGCCTTCATCTCCACTTACTTAATCCATATCTATGCCAGACAGCAGCGGCAAAGTGCTTGCGAGGAACAAATACAACGTTTCGCCGGCTACTGCTCATATCGCGGTGGTTCTGCATCGGTGTTCATGGAAGCGGCCCTCGATCGATTCCTTGAAGTAGCCAATGGAATTCGCGATCAGTATTTGATGCGAAACTTTAGGGAGTATCTGCGACCTTTTGCAACATCCGGTGCTAGACAAGGTCATACAGCGAGACTTGTAATCGCTGTCGAACTCGATATATGCGAGCTAGTCAAGGTGCAGTTAGGTGTTGATAGACGCCGACCCGGTCGAGCCGCAACCGACGTCTCTCTACTTTACCATGCAATGCGACGGCCTTTATTTCGGCAGCATCTGGGTGAAGGCGCGAAGCTCCGGTTCTCTACAGTCCGTGTTTTGCTCAAGGCAGGATGCAATCCAAACCAGGTAATTAAGGATGTCGAGTCAACACAGTTCAATGGAGCAACTGCGTGGAGCTGCTTCCTCGACGTTGTTTCTTTCTATGCCCATGAAGATGTCAACGATGTTACGAAGACCTTTGCCGCGTTCCTGAAGGCTGGGGCTGATCCGTACATCATGGGCGATGAGGAGAATATCGAGAAATGTTTTCAGAATTTTAACTTCGATGCAGTTTCAAAACACAAGCGCGCAGTTCTGATTCAAACATATCGCCTCAAGAGTTCTTATGTTTTTGGGCTTCTCGCATCCTACCAACGCAATGACCCTGAAATTGATGACGGAGTAAGCGACAGCGAGATTTCTCCCTCCACTTCTTTGGCACAGCCCAAACAAAATGTTAGGAGGCGGTATGAAGAGGATCAAGAATTCGGCCTCGCACCGAATAGAGCACTTCGACGTACGGTCGTAGAAGTCCTACAGAGAAAACGATCGGGGAAGGGACCAGCCCCTACGACGAGGGGAAGACACTTATATGGAGAGTGGGACGACTCGGACTGAACCACTTGAGAGCATGCAAAGCAACAGTCTTTGCCAGAAATGTTGGAATTTAGCTTTCCACGACTGTTGTGGATGCAGGCTGTAGCAATATGAGGAGAGAAATATGTCCCCTGGATTTGGAGCCTTGCCAAGACTGGAGGAACGCGGTTCGAAGCGCTGTGGAGAAGCGATCATAGGCGGTGCTCACAACCGCGGCCTCTAAAGATGCAAAGCATCGTTTCTCCAGGGCGTCTGCTGGTTAAGCATCTTGCTTCCTAAGAAGAGTTTACAATACAGCGGCCGCCGGGCTGAAATCGATACCGCAATGAGCGCTTCGGGTTAGGGGCCCAGGGGAGAGAGGAAGGTGAATACCCTCCTCTCTCTATTCACCTTCCTCTAGTACCCGGTTCTAGACAACTCCCAAGTTGCGCCTCACACTATCGAAGGTAAGCAGCCTCATCCCTCCTACTGTACTGACACAAACTCGGCGGCTAACTCCTATAGATCTTTCATCCTTGTCATCCAACCTCGGTCTACAGAGCCGGGCAACTCATACCGATGGCGAACATCCTCGATCTCCCTGCGGAGGTCTTATTCAAGATCTTCCTTCATGAGTCTTTGTCTCGGTCAGACATTGCTAGGGTTGCACGGATCTGCGAAATGACCAATGCCATTGTCACTGCCGACCTCTACCGCCACATCGAGTTTCCTCCGTACCGGGCCCTCGCCAGCATCCCTCAGCCCTCCATGGAGGAAGTCGAGGCGCGTTTCAGTAGATTCAACTTCGCCCTGACGAGTTTACTCTCGACTCTTGCGACTCGCGAAGATCTTGCTAACATGGTTACCACCCTACGTTTGGAAGTGAATCTCGCTTCCCCTTATCTCAACACATGCAGTCTCATGGAAACCCAGACCAATTTCACGGAATTGACCTTCGGACCCCGTGCTCTCACAGCTTCCGAGGTTGTCCAAGGCCTCAGAAATCTGAAGTCGCTGGAGCTCAACAACTTCTGGTCCAAAACTCTGCTCAGAAGCTCTTTCTTCATGCCGTCACTTGAAACAGCAGTTGTTCGACGCAACTACGGAGATGTTAAGACCATCTTCCAGTTGATGGTGCAGCCAAATATCCAAGAGGTTACCATCGAGCCCTCATCCCGTTTTATTCTCATGCCGCCTTCGGCCATCCCGACTTCAATCGTGTCCCATCTCAAGCTCGTGACACCATGGGGAGGCACGATAGAGCTGAGAACTCTCGTCCAGATGACAAAGAATCTAAAGTCTCTGAAATTGGTGCGAACTCTAGAACAATGCTGGGCTCCAATAGTCGCGGGACAACAAGGATGCCGTTGTGGAACAACTGCACCCGGCCCATCCAGCGAAGATATCAGTGACGTACTCAGTCTCGTTACACACTCCTTGGAAGTCCTTGTTATGACCAATTCCCACAAGTTTCCTCCTCCCGTCCTCGAGAGCTCACGTTTATCGTCGTTAAACGACTTTAAAACCTTGAAGGAATTGAAGATTGGTGCGGCGATGATTCTCGGAACTCGAGCCTGCCCCGCGGTGCATACTGAAGATCCCCCTGAAGATATCACATTACCATGTCGACGCTTCGCCGATCAATTGCCACCAAATCTCCAAAAGCTCCATCTCGAGATTGCTCGAGAGCAATTGGACCGAGACGAGAGATACTGCGAGGATATCATCGATTCCATGGTCAATAACAAGAAGCAGCTCCCTGAATTGACCTCGTTGATCGTGCAGGAAGTGCAGCCATTGTACACTTCAGCATGTCGCTGCGAAGGCCCAGCCTTCTGCTACAATGCCAGAGACGAAGTCAATTCCTCCTCGCCGGCGAAAGCAATCCTGGACCTGCAGCAGAAGTGTTCCAAGGTCGGAACTGAGCTTACTTACATCTCGCAACGAGGCCTCGCGCCTGCGTGTGCCAGAACACTTTTCATCGCCGGAAAGGAGCCACAGGCCCTTTCTGTGGCCGATTACCACACGATTACCACCCCATGGACCGACATTGATCTCAAACTGTAGATCTACCCTGCATCCGGCTCCAGAATGGAGCATTTTCGCAGCTGAATGTACCAACTTGTGGTGTATGAGAAAAGGGGCTTAACGAGGCTGAATAGCTAGCTAGCTGTACAATCAACGATATTATGAGATTTGTGGTGTGGGCGTTCGTGCATCCCTACCGTTGTCCTCTACTACCGTGATATCCTGTGAAACATCGACCACCGATAGAACGAGCGGAACGCTCCATAAGTAGCGCCGACCGATAGAACGGAGGCCGGCCGCCTAGGTAGTAGATATTATTATTTCGGGTCGATCGTATATACCTACCGATACTATCTACCGCGGTAATATTCTATAGATCTATCGACCACCGATAGAAGATTAGAATACTCTATAAGTAGGACCGGCCGATAAAATAGATGCTCGCCGTCTAAATAGTAGTAGCTATTATTTTCTTTCAATACCCCGTGAATAGCACCAATCGATAGGATAGACGACGACTATCTATATAATAACATTATTCTTTCTTTTAAAATACTCTATAAATAGCACCGACCGATAGGACAGACACCAGTCGTCCAGGGAGAACACATCGTTATCGATCTGATCGACCGATCAATTAATCTATCGATTGTACGTGCGTACGTGCGTGCGTGCGCGCCCGCTGTGCCCAGCAGAGACGATGGGATTGATGGCGCCCCAGATGTTATTGTATCAAGCAGAGTCACGCAGGCAGTCTTCTGTCTTTTTTTCAAAGAGATGGGTAGATACATACAATGAAAAAGACACATAAACAAGCTGTTACCATACTTATATAAATCTGAGGGTACAACGTTGTTGGGGAAAAACCATTCTTTCTCGTCCTCGAAGACGGAAGAGGGGGGAGGGGGGCTGACGCGGTCGGTCGATCTGGAACAGCCTGCCTTTGACACCGCCTTCTCAGGAGTTTCCAGGCCTTTGTTGCACCGAATGATTGAATCGGGTATGTATCACGGGTAACAAATAACCCCCTCCCCTTGGACCTGGACCTGGACCTGGACTTTCCTCGAATCTTTGATAAACGAAAAAGCAGGAAACATAAGCTGACTGAGGGTGATTAAAAATCAAAGACGGCAGGCACTTCTCGACTTGACATTGTATTAATACCCCGTTTCCTAGAATCCTCACTCTCTTTTGTGGAACATTCCTTCCTCAGTACCTTACTTTTTCCCCCCTTTCTCATCGTCACCAGGTTGAGCGAGCCATTTTAAGTACCAGCCCATCCAGCAAGTCAGTTCAGTCGACCCAAACGAAACGACTCGTTGACTCCTACGGGGTCCCGCAAAGTATATCCCTCCCTCCTGTTCTTCGGCAGCCAAACAAGCCAAACAACAAACCTGGCGTCCAGACGCACAGATAGATTCCTTGAGGAGGGGGAATGGGGGGAATGGGTGGCAACCAAGCGGTGAACTATAAGAGGAAGAATCTAAAGAGAAAAAAAAATAAAAACTTCATACAAGATGCAATACAACTATGATATCCGTTGCCTTGTTTTTATTTTCCTTCGGGCGTGATGATGATGCGGACTGATATCACACTTTTTAAGCCGCGACCAGAAAAGATCGCAACGATGCCGATGATGGAATCAGAGTATACTTGTCCTTTCACCTCCCCCTCTTCAGTAAAATGTCTTTGAAAGGACATAGGTGCCTGAGTTGGGGAGACGGCGAAGGTGGGGAGAGAGCAATGAAATAAGATGGAATGGGATGGGACCATGGGATGAGATGGGATGGGATGGGATGGGTGAAGCTGCAATCCAAATAAGCTTTATCAGTTTCCCCACAAGGCTCGACTGCTTACTTAATAGCACCACGTAGCACCACGTGGGCAGTATTAGAGGTACATATGTCAGACCCTCGCTCGCTTCATCTGCATACTATATACTTAACTAGGCGCAACTAACTAACTAAGCAGCTCCCTCGTCTCGAGGGCACATGTCCCGTGCACTGTCCATCTATCCACAGTATTCTACCAACTGTACGAAGAGTACTCAGCTACTTATGTAGTGAGGTCCTCCCTCCTCCGTACTCCTCAGCCAAGGTGACGGGATCGAAATGCAGCAGCTTGCGAGTCATTTGGTTTCCACACCAATATTAACGACATTTTCAACGATGCAGTGAATATGCAAAGATGAATTAGTACGGGGCTGGATTGTAATAGTAGCAGTAGCTAGTAGGCAGTGATAACTGCCTGACTAGCTGGCTAGCTAACTGTAGGGTGTGTGTTTTGTTGCATTAGTTCCTGGTCGTGGTTCGTCCCTGTCCCTTCCTTTCCACTTTTAAAAGGAAAAGAAAGTTGCAAAATGAAAAATTGGGAGCGCTATCCATTGCAACCTAACAAGCGTTGTGCCGTGAGTGCCGTGATACCAATCGTACAGAAAAATTAATTAAGAAAAACATTCATCAGGCCGCCTTCCAATGTGATAGCTTGTACTCAACAACATGTTGCCAAAGAAGAAAAACCCAAGTAGGTGGTCCAATCCAATCCAGCACCCGCGGCCACGATGAACCCGAATCCATTGCATTAATAACCGAAAATCGAGGATGCTGCTGATTGATCTCGCCATCCGATCCCGCATCATGCAATTGCAACGCGCAAGAAAGTCGATCGTTTGTACGTTCATCCTGCTCTCCACGGAGAATGCCACAGCTGTCTTCCACCCCTTTGACGAAAGCATACTTACAGTAAAAATAAGCAAGAACTTGGATTAGAGTTTCAATGTATTATGTCGTATCGCATGAACAACCTGTGTGGGCTGGCTGGGTGTGAGTTGCATATCCGCTCTTCCGATCCGCTCCTGGTCACTGGGTGTGTCGACGCTCGGGTTTCTAAACTCGACCACGCCTCAAAACCCGACCACTTGCAAACCGTCGTTGTGGAGTCTTTTCTCTCTCATCCTTGATATCCTTATCATCTTTATCGTCGGTTTCTCCATTGGTATTTGTTGTGGGCCGGTTTTCTTTGGCAGAAGTAGGATCGCCATCAACATCGACAGACTTTCGGGCGATACTGAGGCGTCTACTTGGGCGTCTTGCACTGCCAGGAGCACTCGCGGGAAGAGCCTTGGCCATTATCGTCGGTGACTGAAGATTTGATTTTCTGGCTCCAGAGTCGTTGTTTGCTTTGCCGGTTTCACCATCGATGACAATTGTCTCTGATTGATCTTCACTATTGCCTCCCGTCGTGTGAGAGGCAGGATTTGATGTAGATTGTTCAACTTTTCCATCTCCATTAGGCAAAGGGTTAGGGTTCGCCTTGTCTGCCCGAGGTTGGTCTGTTCCTGTCATAGGTGTGTCTGTATCCACTTCATGAGACGGAGTTTCATTCTGCTTGACACCGTTGGTCTCTTCCTGCTCAGGTTTGGGCTGAATTTGCTTCGTCTCATTTGTGGCCAAGGGCATTTCAGGAGCTGGCGGTGCAGCAATTGGAGTAGTGCCAATTGGTACTGTGGGTGGTGCAACTTTTGCTTCTGCGACAGCGGGTTGAGGTGGTTCAGCAGCGGCGAGAGGAGGAGGAACGGTTGCTGGAGGGGCAGTATTGATATTGACGACGGGAGATTGACCAGACGGTGCTGGACTATCGACAGACACAGTTCGACTGACAGGTGGACCACTAGACTGGGTTGGAGATGGTAAAGTTGATGCGCCGAAATCGCCTTGTAGTTTCTTCTGTTCTGGTTCCAGTCTCGGAGGAGTCTGCATCTGAAGGGGGCGGTTCATCCAGTCCGGACGGTAGTCAGATCTCATCTGCAGACCAGGGAGGGAAGAAAATGAACTCATACTCGAGGGGCCTGGAAGGGGTGCAGGCCCTTGAGCTGGTCGAATTGGAGGTTGGTTGACTGGGTTATCCTTTGCAAGTCCATTCGCAAAACCGGTTACCGGGCTACGTTTGATTTCGTCGGACAAGGTTGGACTATCGCTGGTCGGTGTGGGGCTTGGTCTATACCCTGCAGGCCGTGCATGAGGATCGACTGGATAGGAACTCGGCGTCACTGTGCGGGCGTAGGGTCTGGCCGTCAAGGCTTCCTTCGTCTTGACCTTGATTTTGTGATTCTTTGGATCAGCCACGGTACCTGCAGAGCCCCGTCCATGTTCTCGCTCGTAATCTTCGACCTCTTTCACTGGAACACCGTACTTTTCCAAGGCTTTATCAAGGCTTCCGATGGTTCCCTTTGGTTGCTCATGGTTTTTCACAATGTGGCATTGAAGACCGTGGACGGTACGCCAGTCAATGCGGGAACAACCATCGTGGTTGCATCGAAGATACATCTCTGTTGCTGGGCTAGTAGGATTCTCTTGACTTCCTCCGACACCATAAGAGGTCCAGATACCACGATTCAGACCATCGACGCGCTCGCAATGATGATGTCTATTCGCGAAAGCCTCGGACATTTGATATGGATGGGTGGTGGAAGGCGTTCTCTTGCTGGCCGTGTTAGCAGCTAGTGTGGGAGTTGTGGAAGGTGTGCTCGTGTAGGAATGGAATCGGGTGCTATCCATGCCATTGCTTCCAACGGGTTGATTTGGAGTCTTGTGGTCCACATCTTGCGGAGCGCGTGCTATATTAGTGTGGACTGATGGCGGAGTGGCAGCGCTACGGGGGTTTATCGGAGCGAAGCCAGTATTTGTTGGGGCATTGACGGACGCAAATCCGGAGGAAGTGGTCGTCGGAGGAGGTCTGGTGTCGTAGTTGGATGAAGTAACACGTGGAAGAGTGTTTGCACCTGTCACAGGCGTTGCTGGAGAGTGGGCGGTTGATGGAGGTCTGGAATGTGGAGAGCCTGGATGTACCAAAGGATTAAGAGACGACCGATCCGGGGGAGGTTGGGAAGCATGATTCAATCCATGAGTGCTCGCTATTGGGGAAGCAGTATTGGGGGTGGTCGAATATCCGCCTGAATGGTAGGGTCTCGTATAAGAAGAACTCATATTCCGATAAAATGAGTATGGTGGCTCGGTGGTCTTGGCGGGTGGCACGGTTCGCTGTTCAACAGGTCGGGATTGTGCGGGATTGACAGCATCTGGTTGGCCTGGGGGACCAACTTGGTGACGCTTGGGTGCTGGAGGAATGGTGGACAGGGCTGGCCCCGGAGGGGACATTGATGAGGATGAGATTCGAGCAGGACCAGGTTGAGGTGAGTCATCAGGCGGTAAGCCACGTTTGAGTCTCTTCAATCGACGGCGAAGACTCTGTGGCTCGTTAGTAGTTTGATACAAGGTTAGCGAGTGGGAGGCGCGACGTACACTTTCTTCCTGCTCCAGTTCATGATCAAATGAGGTGAATGCGACGTCCTCTCGCTTTCGTCTAGCATCGATTCTAGCGTCACGACGTTGTCGAGCTTCCATGATAGCAGCGATTTTCTTGTCTTGGAGGTCCCGTTTCCGTCGGATCTTGTCGTCTTTCCGCAGCCGCTTGTCTTTGAGAAGCTCGTATTTCTTGATGTTGTGTTCCTCGACTCGCTGCAACTCGTCCAGACGAGCAGAGACAGCGTCAGAGGATTCAAGAGCATGCTTGGAGGGTGGAGCTGGCAAGGGCACCGGGGCGGTCAATGGGCTTGCAAATCTATACTCATCACCGCCTCCGACGGAAACATCACTATCAGAAGATTCAGGATCCATGGGGTCCCTATTGATGGCTGGCGAGCGATGAGGATGAGGTTGTGGTTGTGGTTGATGGCTACGCATTGGTGCGGTGAATGAGGATTCCCATGTTGATCTCGGTCGCTAGCAAGGGTTGGTCAGTGGTCGGGTCCGGTCACGATGAAACATGGACGATTCAAGGCTGGGTGAGGGAGGAAGCCAAGGGGAGGGTCTGTAGGTGATACGAGGGCAAAATCAAAAGGGGGGCCAAAAGTTGTTGGTGGCTAGTGGAGACCAAGGGAAAGTCAAGACCAGGGTGGTGGAGAGAGGTTGGTCCGAAGATAGACACCAAATGTGAGGGCAGCAACCGAAGTTGTGGCGCAATGCGGTTGTTGTAATCGTCAGGACGGGTTACAATGTAGGTGGTGACTGGTGATAGTCGGAGTCGGACCCAAAGGGCGATAGACTGAAGAGATGCAGAGTTGATAGGTTGGGTGGGCTGATGGGTGAAGGCGTGGGAGTGGTTAACAGAATAGTCGGTTGAGGGGAGGCATAAGAGTGGATGCGTGCGATTGGTAGAGAGGGTCGAGGTGGCAAATGTGGTTTAGCGGCGCTAACCAAGATAAGGGAAGCATGGGAAGGAACAGGTGCGCGGTTTGCGGATGGCGGATACGTGAAAGGGTGAGTCGAGGACCAAGTCTTGGGCCAGGTTAGAGGCGAGAGGGGAGAAGGGAAGCCCCAACTCCAAGGGCACCAAAGGGGGGCCCGGGACCCAAGGGAACCTAAAGGAGCCTAAGATCGAAGCCACTGCATGAGACCAACACGCGGACAAGCGAAGATTGGATTCTGGCCAGGGTTTATCCGTATGGCGATCCAGCGCGGTGCCAGTGCGCGCTATGACTGTCCGCTCCGACACCTTTTCGCTCCCCAGCCTGAGGGTGTCGAGTACCGAGGACGAGGTAGACCCGGTTCTGCTCCCTTGACAATCGATCGATTCCATGTGCACTGTCATTGTGCAAAGACACCAATGACACTGGCGAGAGATCGACTGGTATCCCAGAGATCCGGGGTCCGATGGCCAGGTCGTGGTCGCAAGAACCCAGGAAAAAGCAAACACGAGGTTGAACACACGAGCTGAAAAAAACAAGGGAGATGGTAACTCACCTCCGCAGAAGCTATCTCAGACACCTTCCGAAGGTCGGAAGATGTCCGGGAATACATGTTGATAGATGGTGGTCAAAGCCAGCTGCCGGGAGGTATAGCTGGGAGGGTAGAATTGACACCCACAGCGCAGAGGGCGATGAAGGCGTGGTATACACAGGATGTGTCCTCGTATGTTGTATGTGGGGTGGTATGTAGGAGGGAGGGAGGAAGAGTCGCGGCGTGTGGTACCAGATGGTATCAACCAAGGATGGATAAATGATAACCGACAAGGTCCTGGAGAGTGGAAGACAGGTTAGACAAGGAAGCAAGGAAGGAAGGAGAGGGAAGAAAGAAAGGGAGAAAGTGCGTATGGAATATTACCGAGTGCTTGGAGACAAAAGGGAGGGAATAAGGACGACGGACCAGGATGAGGACGAGAACGAGAACGAACAGAATGAACAGAATGAACAGAATGACCTCCAGAAAGCCACCGCCCAACTACCCACTAAAGCGATAGAGTTGTGCTGGACGTTGCGTGTGTCAAATGATGCTAGATGGCCGACCCAGCGTAGATGGCGAATCGAATGGATACGCAATGGATCGATTGGGAAAAGCGAAAGTCAAATTGGCAATTGGTGAGAGCCTGGGAGCCTGAGACGAAAGGGCAGCCTGAGCATAGCACTGGTCCTGCTACCAGGGAGACGAGACTGGCCTGGCCTCGCTGGCTCTGCCATTCAGACTTCAATACCTCGTCGTCCGAAAAAAAAAGGAAAAAGGCCACAGGGAAGCGGGAAGCGGGAAAGGGGACGCTGGAAACTGGAATACGATCGAATAGTAGGAGCGGCTGCGGGAGCTCGCTTGACGGTGGCACTTCTCGGGATGCAGGTGGCCAATTGTGATAACAGAAACGAAATGATTGTCGGTATTTTAGCTTTGAATAGTGGACGGCTCTTACGACTGGCATTACGCAGTACGCAGTACGGATACCTTATTACACCACCATTACACCACCATTACAAAGTTACCCCCATTAGTGGCCACTAGTACGAGCTTAGTGCAAGAGGCGCCTGCCCGGAGCATAGCCAAGCCCTAGTCAACTTCTGGCTCCAAGTGGTTACAGAGAACGCACGGTCTGCCTGGGGCACTAGGCTCGCGTCCAAGGTGGGGTTGTGCTCGTATCAGGATTCACTTTCCTCTGTACGGAGACCATGTATATCCGTATTAATTACGTTGAATACTCCGTCCTCATACGGAGTGCATTGGCAGTAATGACCACCTATCTCAGTCCTCCGTACCCCGTACCTGGCACTCGTCAAGAATCTGCACTGCCCAATCTCAGGCACTCACCTACGAGGAGGATCATCAATCATGTGGCTGAGGCTCCGTGATGGTGTCACCGTCGTACCCATGGTATTAAACGAACCCCTAACGCCCAAGAAAGGGGCCCGAGGGCTTGTCCCAATATGCCAACTGGTGTCCGAATATGACCTACATTAATTGCCTCTATATGGCATATCTCCGAACCCCATAATCCATCAACCATATGGAGACGTGTAACGCTGGGGAGCGTTACCCTGATGTGGAAGGTCCGAGTGGATCCCCGCAGGATGCATGGAGATTAGGATTGATTCAAGTATACTGGGACACGGGCTGGCGTACCGAGCAGTATTGCTTCCATGTGAGTCGTCATGGAGTACCGAAGGCTTGTGACAAGTCACAAGTCCTCCATCGCCCCTGGTTTGATGTTGGATGTTGGATGTTTCAGCTTTGTCCATGAAATGGTTCAGCCTGGTAGGTTCAGGCGCCGAGAATGGGCTGATGCTCCGGATGGAGTGCGTGGTGCCTCGTAAGCTGCAAACGAACGAGACTGGCACTGTATAGACCTGGGTGATAGACCTATACGACCTATAGTTGGCTGACCTGCTGAGCCGAAGGTCTGTTCCCAAACTTGGGTATGAAGACAAGAAGGTAAAAGTATCTGAGGACCACGCCTGGATACTCGCAGAGGTTGGCCCATGGGTCCATGAGCACATGGCCAAGTGCAGAGCAGCTGAATGCGTACTCGGAAGAAACCGTACAGGGCTTGCGTGGCAAGGAATACATCATCCTCATCGTGGTCCGTAGAATGGAATTGGTCTAAACTAGAGCTACTTACGTCAACGCTTGAAACCATGACCAGATCTTTACCGACTCAATCAAAAATACCCTTGACCCATTGGCTTTTGGGTATACGTACTATCACGGCCCTTCCTAACCCCTGATAGGCTGCTGACACCCCCCAATCTGAGACGGGCTGAGCTTGGAGGTCCTATGGGTCTAAACACGAGAGACCAGAGAAACGCAATGGGCGCTCAATGAGCACTCAGGAGCCCACAACCTGGTATCTTTCTCCTCTTTTCACCTGGTGCTGGTTGAGATCTGACCAGGACTATTGTACCGAGGAAGATACGAGGAAAACTCGTTCCACTCAGCTGGACACAGTTAGCACCAGATAGTGTATCGAGCTAGCTCCCCAGATTCGACTTAGACCCAGACCCTTTGTCTCTCTCTCGGTTTCTGGCTGAGTTCTCTTCTTAACGCGGGGCCGCTCCGGCTAGCTTCTGGGTACGGAGTCCTGGGTACTGGGCACTGGGCACTCACTGGTGGTAGACAAGTCTCGTGATGGCAAAAGCATGGGAAGCGATGGGAAGCGATGGCATGGCAATGAGGATTTGCTTCTTGGGCCGGCCAAACAGCCATGGGTGCATAGACCAATGCATCGACCATCGACCATCGTCCATCTCAGCCCTCATCACTCACCACTCCACAATCGCTCCCTTTCGATCTCTCCCAGTCTCCGTTGGCTGTTTAGTGCATTTCAGTCTGTCACCTCTCGCTTGTTGATGCTTGGTACCCTCATATGCTCGCACGCTAGCAAGCATAAGTGGTCCCGAGGACCCACCAGGTCATACTTTTTCCACCCTCACCCTCTTTGATACTGAGAGATACTCGAGATACCCAAGATACTCATGCCTCATCTCTGGCTGTTCCACTAGTGCCTGCCTCATCGTTTGGAGTCGGTGACCGTCACCGAAAGAGCTGATGGTCTTGGACCGACCTCCTGGACCACCGGGGCCCTCTCTTGGGCAAGTCTGGATTCGAGATTCTGGATTCTGGAGCTGGATTCGTGGTATCTGAATCGTAAGTCTGCATCCGCATCTCCTTAGTGGATGATTGCTGGGTGACTGACTGCCTGCCCCAAGCTTTAGCTTTCGTCAAGATAATCTCCCAAACTCGTCTCATGCGCCGCCTCTGCCGCCAGCTCGCATAATGCATTCCATCCCAAACACAAAACTCCCCTCCCCTGTCTTCCACGCGATAAGTAGCCTCCTCGGCCAACCCCCCTGGTCATTCTGCCCCCTCTCCTCCCCCCAACTAGCACCGTAAAGGGTAATGCAACTTCCTCGACTCGCCGATTACACAACCAAATATTTTCCATTCGTCCCATTGCTCCTGAAAACCTCTCATTGGCGGTCCCAACAGCCCATTTGACAAGGGGAATCTCGATTGGATTTCAAACGCCCTTACGAATAGAAACTGAATGGTGGTGACGAGATGGATGATTGGGCCGAGCTATTGTTCGCCACAGCGCCCCAGATCCACCATCTCACATTCTGTCAACGTATTCATTACGGAGTTTTACCTTTACATGGTCTTCTACCTAGGTATCCTATCCTATCCTATCCATTCCAGATGGGGCAGGCACTCGCTCCTCTGCTCGCCTATGTAACATATGCTGAAACAGGTCGGGCACACTATCCCCCCTCGGGTCTCGGATGACACATCGATTAATTTCCTGCCGTTATCTAGAAATGCCGACAATGCCCACAACACCATCAATCGCCCTTACATAATTACTTGATGATCCGTACTCCTGAGGAATGTACTAATTACCACTCAGCCGGTCCTACTCTTGGTATGCCACAACCCTTTCTTTACCTTCGACTTCAACTTGACCAAATACTCCCTCCTCCGTGTGAGCCTTCGAATTATCTGAGTTCAGCCACCAGAAACGCACGCATCATGACTTCAGGCCACGGGTATCATGTCTCTGTGTGTGTGGAGCTCTGACTATACTCCCCGATTCGGATCTGTCGCCTGACAGCGAGCAAATGTCAGTTGTTCATACCGAATTCTTGGCGGGAGTTTACCGGGTACATGTGTATGTACCTAAGGTACCTCTTCAGACATATTCGGAGTATAGATGATGACAGAAGGATCGGCGTCAGCCTGTGCCACCAATTTGCAAATCATAAATCGTCCATGATGGGTTCACTATTTGTGTCCTGACACTGTGTTGCATTATCCGTATCCACAGAGGGGCTTGCACACTGGTTGCGTGCACATCATCCATACTACTACTAAACCACCCAAGTGGCCTCGGTAGTACGAGTACGTACTTTGGAGTGCGACGGACGACTAGTTACGGAGTACATTCATACGGCATAGCCGTTGTTCCATTTCCGATATCCGTTCCAGAATGCCGTCAGCCTCCTTTTATTTCCCTCGCGAGGGCCGATCAATTCCTCCACCAACCAAAAAAAGAAAATAATGCAAAACAATATGATTCCCATTCCCATCCATCGCATCCTGCGCGATCCCACAATTAATTTGGCAATACGTCGCATTCGCCTCAGTATCGTCAAACACTACTGCACCTGCGCACCCGCATTCCTCTTCCAACCGATCCGATCCCGTCAGCCTGACACTTGCGAGTATGTACTAGTAATCATACCCGGCTGATCTATCAAGTGACCGAGTTTTTCGTACGAGGGATCGAAGTCCTGACTCTTAAACATGAAACATACCTAGGTAAGTCATGACGCGGCGAAGCCCTCATAATAACCGCCGTGCAAAGTAATCCACACAAGAACGAAGGTTTGTCCGCTTCGGGTAGAATATGCACAATGCATGTACTTGTACGGAGTAATGACTTTTGAGTCGTGTAGTCTCAGCAACGGCCAAGGAGAAAATTTAAACTAGTCCGCCTGGCGGTGCACGTTGACGTTGTGACAACCCTGCCCGTACCAGTCCGTATAGCCACTGTTACTGGGTATATGCGGCATTCGGCTGGCTTTGGATGATACATACATACAGAGTACGGAGGACATACTGGCAAGTAATCAATGTTGGGTCATCATTCCCACTAAACTAACACCAGGCCAGGGCCAGGGCCAGGGCCAGGGCCAGGGGCCTGAGGGCTCCTCTGCTCAGGCCTTGGAAACGGCGCTATCCGGAAACTATACTCCGTACTCCGTACTGAGATCTCCCTCTTGGGTTGCATGCAACTCTCAGCGATGCATCTAACTACGAGCAGTAGTCTTTTCGACATCCAAACGCTCCTTTTTTCCACTGTAATTATTATTTTTCTTTTCAAAAGTTCCTGGCCAAGCCACGTGTCTTGCCGCAGAAATACCTGAAGATTCGGATCTCTCTCCCCATCTGGTAGTCGCTTCCTAGATTTGTGCCGCCCTTGGTGTTTGTTTAGCACAAGCCTAAACCCACTGGGACTTAGGGCACTGGCACGACGTGATGGTCGTACATAAGACCTGCCTTCTTCACGATTCACATTGTACCTAGTAGTATATCGCTCAAGAACGAAAATCCTAACTAATTAGTAAATGACCATGTGACACGATTCGATCCTAGAAGGTGAGCGAAGGCCGCTTTAACCTGAGCTTTGGCCATTAGTAGTTGATTGAGCCTTTTGGGCTTTGGCTGAGCCTCACTGTTCGTTCCCTACGTAAGCACTCCTTGAGCAAAAAAAGCACAAGGGGCCCGAGGCTGGCTAATTTGGCCCCTCGGCCTCTTGCGATCGGCTATACCTACCTAATATCGGCTGGGCATCTGCTTCAAACGTACCAGTATGTCAGGGAGCCTAATAACACTTCTCGCCCCTGACGCTGCCCGCCTAAATGACCCTAAACCTGGCCAAAATAATTAATTAATAGTGGTCCAGGCACCGAGACACCTCAGGTCTTCGTTAGACTGCGAGCTTGAACGCGCCGCTATTATAATATTAACCATAGTACAGACTAGCCGCAATTCCCTTCCATACCAGAATCTTGACGGACCGCATCTCCTCAGCTAAGGCGGAGCAATAGAGACCAAATAGCAAGACCAGAATAATTACCCAGAACATCCAACCTAGAACACTGGTGCTGTCATATAGCACTTTTGATGGTGTTGGTGGTATCATACAGTGCGCAGTGTCACTGCTATTCACTTCCTACCTTACAGTACTCGCTAGAGGTAGGGGATGGAAATAACGTGCCGTCAAAAGCTTCGGATTCTTGCCCCTTGCACCGCGATTTAAATGAGCACGACCAAGAGCTTTTGTGGAACGCTTCACCTCATGCACTGACTACTGGCGACTCGAGGACCATTCAAGTCTCCTTTCATCGATCGGTGATGGATGGTAATTACCACAGAGCCAGTGACGAGCTCGATGGGATCCAGGCTTCGAAGCACAGCATGTTTCTATTGCTTCTAAGTCAAACTGGTGTGCCTGGGGGCATTGAGAGGAATCGTTCGAACTTCTCCCATTTCTTGCCTCTTTGAGCTCGCTTGATTCCTTGGGGTTTGAGAGCTTGACCTGGTCTGGATATTGGCTGTGACTGGAACTGCGTTGCCGAGCCCCTTTCTCGGCCTCTCTCACAACTTGTCTCCAATTCCGGGGGAAAACTAATAAACAAAATGCCTGGATAGAGAGAACTCCCTGCCACAAATATCGGTGCTATCCATCTCGCCTGTTCGACACGAGAATGCTATTCGCCTTCTTGCGAGCGTTCTGTACCTGATGGTAGCGAGATGTGCACCCTGGCCTAGGGTAGAGCTGGGTGAGGATGGCGGACCTCTACGTATTAAAGGTATGTATCAGACGTGTCTTTGCTGTGCTCTCGAGAATTCTGTCCCAGCGATGCAAAAATTTGATGAAGGTTCATCGTCCACTCGTTTTCCTATGCGTTTAATCATGCTTCAATTCATTCATTACTACATTCTTTTACTGTCGGTCGTTGGCTCAGCACTTGCTGACAGCCAAGAAAAGAACACGACTGTCACTGTCTCTGTGACTTCCACTCATTATACATGCCCCTGCGAAGGCAAAGACAGTCTCCTGACTAGTCACGCTGCCCCTACCACACGTGGGGAAAGACCGTCAGTGAAACCACCTGGATGGCCGTATGGGACCTCACAGTCAAGCGTCCCAGTGACGAGCACTGCGGTGAGCAGCGTGAGCAGCAGCAGCACCAGAACATCTCCTAGCACCGTGGAAAGCCCTACTCGCGGCACCGGCCTCGCCACAGGGACACCCAACTCCTCACGTATACACAGCTTCTCAAGCACGACGCGCAACACATGGAATTCCAGCAAGACCGCCTCACACAGTTCTCTGTCAACAAGTGCCGCTAGCTTTTCAAGCACGACAACGGCATCGCTATCGGCATCACCATCGTCAACAGCATCAACCACCACGATCGCTACTTCGTCCACTACTACGTCCAGCACCCTATCGGCCACCCTGTCGACCGATTCATCTACCACTTCGTCCACTACTACAACGCCTGAAACCACAACCACATCCACAACCACATCCACAACGCCTGAGACCACGACAGTAACCACTGCTACAATCACTACTACAACGCCTGAGACGACGACGACGACGACTACCACTACCACAGGTCCATCATGTTTGCCTACGGGAAACTTCCAAATAGTTGCAGGCGATTCAACAACCATACCTGATGGCACCACCTTGGGATATAATAATGGAATAGCTCAGTGGGACAACACTGGTGCATTGTTCACTATCGATGACTCGAATCACCTGGTCTTGGTACGTTGCTATATCCAAGTTCCCTGCTGCCCCTGAAAATCGTAAAACAGTTTCGTCTCTCTACTCGTCTACATCAAATGTGAATGAAAGCTAACTATTCCCGAACTGTAACAGGTTGCCACCGGAGGAATTGCCAACACGGACACTACGGACATCTACTTCTCCGGAATCTACTTTGACACAATAGACTATGTCAACGAACGCAACTACCCAATCTGCTCAGCCTCAGCCGACCCTGTGACTTCCGTACTCAGTCTCGACTGCGGCGGTAGTCGAACTGAAGAGGTTACTCCATTATCTAATAATGCCGTACCGAACAGGCTGTATGTAGAACGCTCAGGCGCTGGTTCATTCAACGTTCCCATAACCCTGAACATTGTATGCGTAGCGGGCAATCCCCCTACAACCACGACAACGACGTCTTCTACCAGCCCACCTACGCCTTTACCAACGTTTCAAATCGTTGCCCAGGGCTCTCCCGTCGTTCCAGATGGCACTCAGCTCTCAAAATTCAACCAAGGAGTCAGATTCATGCCGTCTGAGGACAGTTGGACCATTAATTCCCGTAACCAGCTGATCCTGGTAGGTTCTCCCATAGCCCAAATCTTCATATCCATTGAAATACGCGGGTACAATGCTTACTCATTCCAATTCTATATCTATAGGTCAAGGAGGGTCTGATCGCCTTTCCTGTTCTACCCCGGGCCGCGGACGAGTCAATTGTTTTCGTTGACACCCGAACGATTATCGACAGAAACGCCTTCGATCCGTGTTCTTGCTCAATTGATTCAGCCACAACAATGCTGCGGTGTGACTGTTCGGGAAGAGCTCTATGGGGCACAAACGACGCCTTCGAGTTATATGTCCGGAGGTCTACGGCTGTCACAGCTTCGTGGCCTGTGGACTTGGTCGTGGTGGAAGCGTGATGTCATTGGATGATTGGTGTGCAGGTGCAGTGGATGGAGCTAGGTTTGGGGCACAGGACTATCAGGGAACCGGGGGTGGGTATATTACATTACTGCCAAATATAAATTCCACGGTCCACCTCCTCCAACTCACCGGAAGAAGAACTTGTTGGCCACTTCTGTCTCCAAGGACAGTCCTCCTTTAGAAAGCTCTCTCTCCCCCAGGAGCATGGCTCCCAAGATCAGTTACATAGTAGCATTGGACGGGTCACAGACGTCTATCCGAACGCACTCCTATCTCTAGGCTCCCCGTACTCTGGGCAAGTGTTTTCCAGCATTGACGGGAGGAGAGCCCCAGTTCTCAAAGAGGGTATTATGGAGCATTTAGTGATGGCTTGGGGAGCCGAAGGTGAGCTATGTAACGGTGGGTAAGGCGGCGAGCGGCTGCTCATGAGACTACGGAGGCACCTACATACATAGGTACATATGGATGTACAAAAGTAGTTTCCCAGTCCTTGCGGAATATGACCTTTCATCCCGGCAATGAACACGACAGCAAGTTTACTGGTCCTCCCTACCGATTCTCCATACATACTCCTTACTGCCTTGACATATTTCATCAGCAGGCCGTTTATTCTTAATCAACATTGAAGATCCCCCCAAGGGCAGGATGAAACACTATTGCCCAGGATGGTGTTCCCTGCGCCTTCTTATTTACCTACCCCCGAATAACAGCTTCAGCCCCACATTTGCTCGTATGATCATTGATCACATCGATTTCCCCTGCTGTCCACAGGCCAGGCATCTGACTGATTCACCACTAAAAATATCGAGACACTGCTAGTTGTCTGACACCTTGCTTCAAAATGTCTGAAACCCGGAAATCAAGCAGCCCGCAGGATCCGGCCCCACTCACCAGCATACACGCCGAACTGGTGGAACATATGCTTTTGTCTTGGTACTTGGTACCTTTATGATAATCTATCTAACCATGACTTAAAAAGCATCTGACAAGGCATGACCAGCACAGTCAGACCAGAGGCGAACGACCACGACATCAAGCCTGACGTCTTCCTTCGGCCCACTCTGGAGTCTGAATCATATGTATGGGCTGCCCTGTACCTGTATCTTGTTGTAAACTCGCCAGGGAACTCCCCGGTACAGGGATAGGTACTCCGTGCAGCCTAGGTATCAGGAGCAACCGGACGGAGATGTCTCCTTGCTAGTATCAAATGAATGCTACACACACACACTCACACGAGTACGGAGTACTCTAGACTCCAATGCTCCGTACCTAATGTCGATCACAATTTACGCAGTCCAGGTCTATACTGACTCCGTACTCGTATCGGCCAAGCCGAAAGCAGAAGGAGGCTCTGTCCGTCCCCCAAAGAGCGAAGCAAGCAACTAGGCGAGAGGATAAGGGGCAAAGAATGAGGTGTTCCAAACGGACCAAAGAATCATTCATTTTACTCCGTACTTAATAATACCCTGGGGTTTCCAGGAACGATAACCTACTGGCATCGACTATACCTTGCATGGTGAGGAATACCCGATATCGTTAGACTTTGCGACCCAACAATGGAAAAGTACGGAGTGTTCATACACACTACTTACGAGTTCATCACTCTATCTAATATGTAACTGGCTAATTACCTACCAGGAGGGCCCTAACTAAACTACTTAGGGGCCCTGGACCTATCCCTCCGGGTTAACCTAATACTCACTCGCTACTCGTTCTTTGGCGTTGATCTATTCCATGCCATGGTTCAATCCGCTCTAACTAGGTCACATTCAGAAGGGGATGCGAACGGATAATTATTACCAAGTGCGACACCTCTCTTTGAAGGCTAGGTATGAGTCCAGGACTCCTCCGTAATTACCTTATCGATCCCATGTCCCATCTCGGAGGACCCGGTACCAGTACGCCTAAGCCTAAGCCTAAGCCTCAGCGCCGCGAATGGGCTTACAGTTTACAGTATTCTAACTAAGTAGGCGTTAATAACGTCTTAACACCACCATTGCGTCGCATCGCATCGCATCTCACGCGCGCAGCACAAGGCAGGCCCCTGTCCTTCCTTCCCGTATCACCCTTTCAAATTTCCGTCCGCATAGCCGGATTAGGCAATGCCTAAGCCACGTTAATATAGTATGATACGACACACCTCTCCATCCATCCATCCATCCATCTAGACCGGTGCCCGAAACACCGACGGGAAAGACCTTGGGATTGCCAATTCCTGCACATTCCAAGACGGGGCATAATCTCGCGACCGATCCCCTCAAACTTGGAACAACCAACGGAAGGCGAGCGGACCGCGAAAAAAAAGGGGGGGGTGGTTCGGTTGGCGCCAGGTTTCCAAGCACAATTCCAGAAATACTCGGCTTTACATATGTACGAGTAAATATGCTATGTACGCGGTCCCCTGGGTACGGTCTGCTTTTTTGTCTATATAGCTAGCTGCCTGGGTGGAGTGGACCTGTGCATGACCTCAGGTAATCGTGCATACTCCATACATGACTGTAACTAATACTTACTTTACCACGTACCGAGTATGCACGAGGACCTCCGCATAATATCCTCTTGTTGTGCTCTGTAATTACATAATTACCATTCGCAGACACGTACGTACGTACTTTTTGTAATTACTTCCGCAATTAATTGATTAATTGAGTACCTGAAAATCGACCTCTCCAATCTGCAATCGCCTGCCTTACGGAGTCCTTTCCTGTCCTTTCGCAAATCTCTTCCATTTACGTACCTACCTATCTATCTATGGACTATTATAAGTGATTGAACGCCTCAACCGGTCCCATACGGAATACAGAGTACCGAATATGTGTGTGCCCTACTGCCAGGCCCGGATAGGCACAGGCACAGGCACAGGCAGATGTTGGCAGACACAATGGCAATCCTTTCCCGTGGAATAGGGATAGATTGGAGGTATGACCTGAACCAGGTAGGTAGGTAAGTACATAAGTGAGAGTGGAAGCCGGGAGCCGTTTGACTACCGTACACCCACACGCAGAGATATACACAGACACTGACACGTAGAGTACATGGCTGTGATGGGTCGACATATATACGTGCCCCGACGGCCAGCTACCGAAGCAAAGGATCTCATGGCTCAGTTTCGGACGAGGGATTGCGAATGTGGTATAGGGCATGAAGGATGAGAGACAGGAGCTTCATGGCCCCGTACTTGGAGCGAATATGGTTGACTCTGTAGGGAGGGAGGGAGGTGTCCGAACAGTCGGCGGTTGGATATGAGAGATGTGCTTAGTATCTACGGAGCATGCTAAGTGATTAAATGGCAATGAACGTGGGATACAAGTAGAGGCCCCGGGCCCCTCGGCCTAAGGAATGAGGCATGGACAGGCTCTTCAAAAGACAACGGAACGAGAAAGTGAGGTGGAAATCTGTTCGGTAGTTAAGAGAGGAGATTGTTTCTTTATTGTTTTCTATATACTTCTTGATGCACAGGATGAAATGAGAGTGTACACCTGGTGTCCTTGCATCCCATCCCATCTCATCCGTGATCAGGGAGGTTTGTGCACAGACAGGCATGTAATTCCATATGCCATATCCATTTGCAAAATGAAATGAGCAGATCGAGAATCGAGAACGTTAGAGGGTGGTAGGTACGCCCCTCAGGGTTACCTTGCACGCTCTCCCTAGCACTCCAGCACACCATTCATGCCCATAATTACAGTCCCTCCTGTCAGGCTCTCACAAACATCACCAGAGCCTGAGTATGAGCACATCCCCCGTGATTCCAGTGAACACCAGCTTTTGATTTCAGATATCGTCCCCACGTGCAACCTTGCACTTTCCAATATCGCTGAACATGCATAACAAGAACAGGGTGAGAGAAAAGAAAGACGAAAATGGAAAAGGTTTCGTTGTGATTAATTAGATTCATGTATGGAGTTCGCATAACACCCGTCGACCACGGGATATTTCAAGCCGGGCACCGTGGCGAGAACTCTGGGTGAAAGTGGTTCGAAAGGCAGCTTATTCAGTTTCCGTATAGATATGCTCCATGAATGAGCCACATTGTGAGATACAGAACTCTGTTTATGTGACGTTCACAGAACGCGTCGTATCTGCCTGGGTCGCCATATTCGGAGGAGATTCAAGGCGATAAAAGGAAATTGGTCGAGTACAGGTGGGATATCATTAAAATACAATGGTGCTCCTTGTCACCGACTGTCTTATTACATGCTTTCAAGGCTTCTGCTCACCACCTTGTTGGGCACCAGCGTCACCACCGGGCGGGGGTGTCGATTGTGAGGATTCTTCGCGAGCCTTGTGCATCTTATCAAAGAGAGTAAGAGCACTGGTTTGTAGCTCATCAATCTTGGCTTTGAGTTCCTCCGCGGTTGCTGTACCTTCACCTGATTGGTTCTTGGCAACATATTCTCGGAGAGTAGCAATCTTCTCCTTGATGGTATCAGCCTCGGTCTTGTCGAGCTTGTCTTCAAACTCTTTCAGTGCCTTCTCGGTATCATTGAGAACGCTGTCAGCCCGGTTGGCAGCTTCAATGGCAGCCTTGCGCTCCTTGTCCTGAGCACCATATTTCTCAGCATCATCAACCATGTTCTGAATTTCGCTGTCAGATAGCCCCGATCCGGAAGCAATGGTGATAGACTGATCTTTGTTGGTAGACTTGTCCTTGGCGTGGACGTGGACGATAGAATCGGCATCGATATCGAAGGTGACCTCAATTTGAGGGACACCACGGTGAGCAGGAGGAATTCCGACAAGCTGGAAGTTGCCCAACAGCTTGTTGTCTCGGACTAGTTCACGCTCGCCCTGGTAAACCTTGATTTCGACGGCAGTCTGGAAATCAGCAGCAGTAGAGAAGATTTGAGATTTCTTTGTGGGGATGGTTGTGTTTCGGTTGATCAAACGAGTAAAAACACCGCCGAGGGTCTCAATACCCAGGGATAGAGGAGTCACATCGAGGAGCAAAACGTCCATGACTTCACCAGCAAGGACAGCACCCTGAATGGCAGCACCAATAGCGACGGCTTCATCAGGGTTGACGGCCTTGGCAGGATCGCGACCAAAGATGCTCTTAACGGATTCAGTGACTTTGGGCATACGGGTCATACCACCGACGAGGATAACTTCTTGGATGTCCTTGGCCTGGAGGTTTGCGTCCTTCAAAGCCTTTCGGACAGGGTCGATAGTCTTGGTGATGAGAGGGTCAACGAGGGTCTCGAGTTGAGCACGCGTCATCTTGGAGTTGATGTGTTTAGGACCAGAGGCATCGGCAGTGATGAAGGGCAAGTTGATATCGGTCTGTAGCGAAGAGGACAACTCAATCTTAGCCTTCTCAGCTGCTTCACGGATACGTTGAATAGCCATGCGGTCATTAGATAGATCGATGCCAGATTCCTTCTTGAATTGTTGGACAAGGTGGCGGACGAGGGTAATGTCAAAGTCTTCACCACCCAAGTG
>Ga0105239_10000758_pt1 | contig 45640 bp, 45 predicted proteins | sample KBSC44metaG_FD_92761 | JGI IMG/M metagenome (GOLD analysis project Ga0105239, IMG submission 92761) | Corn rhizosphere microbial communities from Kellogg Biological Station, Michigan, USA - KBS C4-4 metaG | ecosystem: Host-associated > Plants > Roots > Rhizosphere > Soil | place: Michigan, USA...
CATATATCACCGCAACAAATTATCCCACCAATACATCTGAATAAAAAGCGACCAAGTAAAAGTCGCCTTTCTCTTGATCGCTTTAATAATGCAGCTTATTAAGCTACTTTTTCAGTACCCTCCAGATTGCCCGCCAAGCCTGTTGCGGAGGAATAGATTTTTACAATCTATTTTCCGTCATTGGAGTTTGCATAGGCTGTATCCAGCTTTATCGAGCCGCAGCGGGAGAAATATTTATAGGTGTAAGGATCGTGCAGTTTGGTAATGATAACACCTCTTGATGAGCTGGCATGTACATAATACCCGTTCTGCAGATACACCGCCACATGGCTGAATTTTTTGCCATCGTAATCAAAAAACAAAAGGTCGCCTTCAACCAGCTCCTCTTCATATTTACGCTTAATCACATTTATCTGCTGACTTGTTGAGCGCGGAATATTTATGCCGTACACCTGCTGCTCCAGTAGCTGTGTTAAACCTGAACAATCAACGCCATCCTTATCCTCCCCGCCAAATTTATAGGGCGTGCCCATCCATTGTTCCACAAAAGCATATAAACGGCCGTTTTGAATTTGGCTTTTATCAACTCCCAATATAGCGGCATATTTATCAGCAATGCTCACATCTGGTCGCACAACCTCGCCCGGCTGCCCGCGCATGGCTATTTTCCTGCTGTGACACGACGACAGGATTACCACCACGGCCAATAAACAAAACAGGTAATGTTTATTCATACGGTAAAGTTAACGGGGATCACTGGTTCGGGATTTGCAGATATTCTTAACATATTAACAATTAGGGAGTCTGGAAAGTCGGAAAAGGTCCGGAAGACCGAAGAAAGATCGCAGATGTTAACAGACGAAAGGATGACGCTGATATTTTATTTTTTTTGATTTCACCGATTTGAGAATGATTTCACCGATTGTTGATTGCGATACTGATTTAGTGTGCAGAATCATTCCGCATTCAATTTCCTGCCTGCGATAAATCTGGCGGGCGCTAATCCCAACTAATCCCTAATCCCTAATCTCCAGCCGCTAATCACTAACCTCAACTCTTTATCAGCCGCTGTATCTCATCAAGCTTCATCAGCGCCTCAACAGGTGTAAGCGTATTTACGTCAAGATTGTTCAGGGTGTCGCGTATTTTTACTAATACAGGGTCGTCAATACTGAACATCTGCATTTGCACGGCTTGTTTTTGCACTTTGCGGATGCTTTCTTTGATGTGTTCACCACCGGTGCGTTCGTTCTCCAGCTTTTTTAATATTTCGTTGGCGCGGCTGAGCACCTTTGGCGGCATACCCGCCAGCTTGGCCACATGTATACCAAAGCTGTGTTCACTGCCGCCGGGGACCAGCTTGCGTAAAAATATTATCTGGTGGCCTACTTCTTTTACCGATACATTGAAGTTTTTAATACGATTGAACGAATTGCTCAATTCATTCAGCTCATGATAGTGCGTTGCGAACAGTGTTTTAGCCCTTGCCGCAGGCTGGTTATGCAAAAACTCGGCGATAGACCAGGCGATGGAAATACCGTCGTAGGTTGATGTACCACGGCCAATCTCGTCCAGCAAGATAAGACTCCTATCCGACAGGTTATTGAGGATGCTGGCCGTTTCGTTCATCTCCACCATAAAGGTTGATTCGCCTGACGACAAATTATCCGATGCCCCTACCCTGGTAAATATTTTATCCACCAAACCTATCGATGCCGATTTAGCCGGCACAAAGCAGCCCATCTGCGCCATCAGCACGATGAGGCCTGTTTGCCTTAACAATGCCGACTTACCCGCCATATTGGGGCCGGTAATGATGATTATCTGCTGCGTTTCCGAATCCAGGAAAACATCATTAGTGATGTAATCCTCGCCCAGCGGCAAGTTTTTTTCTATCACCGGGTGTCGGCCACCTTTAATGTCGATAACACGGCTATCGTTTATATCCGGCTTAACGTAATAATTTTTTATGGAGATAGTCGCAAAGTTCAGCAATACATCCAAACGTGCTATCAATTGTGCATTTAGCTGAATGGGCTTAATGTATTCGGCCAATGCATAAAGTAGCTCGTTATACAGGCGGGTTTCAATTACCAATATCTTTTCTTCGGCGCCTAATATTTGCTCTTCGTATTCTTTTAATTCCGGTGTAATGTAGCGCTCAGCGTTTACCAGCGTTTGTTTGCGTATCCATTCAGAAGGTACTTTATCACGATGACTATGCGTAACCTCGAGGTAATAGCCAAACACGTTATTAAACGATACTTTGAGCGATGGAATCCCAGAGGTTTCGGCTTCACGTTTTTGTATCTCCAGCAGATAATCCTTACCGCCGAAAGCTATTTTACGCAGGCGGTCAAGTTCTTCATTGATGCCGTTATTCATCACGCTGCCTTTAACCAGCATAACCGGCGGTTCTGGACTTAACTCTTTCTCAATTTTTTCGCAGATGGAATAGCATGGGTTTAGCTGCTCAGCAATGGCTTTCAACGGGGCGCTGGTTGATGTCTCACCCAACTTTTTGATGGTATCAATAGCCTGCAAAGCCTTTTTTAGCTGGCATACCTCGCGCGGATTGGCTTTCTGCAAGCCTATTTTTGATATCAATCTTTCCAAATCGCCTATGAGGCGGATATTTTGTTTAAGATCTTCGCGAAGCTCTTCGTGCTCAATTAAATATTCAACAACGCCGAGGCGGTCGTTTATCGGCTTTAGCTCCTTCAACGGCATCACTATCCAGCGGCGCAGCAGCCTTGCCCCCATCGGCGAGCAGGTTTGGTCGAGCACATCAACCAAAGTCGAGGCATTTTCATTGTTCGAGCCAACCAGCTCCAGGTTACGAACGCTGTAGCGGTCGAGCCACAAGTAGCGATCTTCCTCTATCCTGCTGATTGCTGAGATATGTTGCAGGTTACGGTGCTCGGTTTCGTTCAGGTAATGGATAGCTACTCCTGCCGCAACTATGCCCAGGTTAAGCCTGTCGATGCCAAATCCTTTTAATGATTTCACACCGAAATGCTTCAGCAGCACTTCTGTGGCATAATCGCCGCTATAAGCCCACTCGTCAAGCGGGTAAGTATAAAAGCGGTCGCCGTAGGTATCTTTAAAATCCCGGGCGCGGCTTTTAGGATAAATCACTTCCGATGGCGAGAAGCTTTGCAGCAGCTTGTCGATGTAATCGCTGTTGCCCTGCGCAGTTAAAAACTCGCCGGTCGAAATATCTATCAGGGCAATGCCTATGCTGTTTTTTTCAAAATGCAGCGACGCCAGGTAGTTATTACTTTTCTGATGCAGGATATTGTCGCTGATAGCCACACCGGGCGTAACCAGCTCGGTAACGCCGCGCTTAACGATGGTTTTGGTAGTCTTGGGATCTTCCAGCTGATCACAAATGGCAACCCGCTGCCCGGCCCTAACTAATTTGGGTAAATAAGTATCGAGCGAGTGATGCGGAAAGCCGGCCAACTCGATATGCGTAGCCGCGCCGTTGGCCCTGCGGGTGAGCACTATCCCTAAAATACCCGCCGCTTTAACTGCGTCCTCGCCAAAGGTCTCATAAAAATCTCCTACACGAAACAGCAGTAAGGCACCGGGGTACTTCACCTTAATCTGGTTGTACTGCTGCATTAAAGGCGTCTCTTTGGTTGCGTCTTTTGCCAAACGTTATGCTCCTCTTTATTAGGGTGGTAAAGTTAATGCATTCCCCGTGGTTTGGCGGCTATGTGGAAAATTCAGGATAATGTGGAGAGTGAACCGGGATTTAACCGATTTTTATGGATTAAGACGAATTATCGGAAGATTGTGAAGACTTACGAAGTTTTTTAAACTTCGTAAGTCTGATGGTATTTAGTGATCAACCCCATCTATCTCATCTGCCAGCAACCTGTCTTTATCCGTCACCTTATCGCCCGCATCGTGGGTAGACAACCATATTTCAACCTTATTATAAGTATTCGTCCACGTTGGGTGGTGGTTACTTTTTTCGGCGAGCAGGGCTACCCTGGTCATGAATGAAAAGGCGGTTACAAAATCCTTGAACTCAAACACTTTGTATAGCTTGTCTTCTTTTTCGGGCCACATGTTATTATGTTTTTGATATAAACTATCGGCAGACAGCAAAGTTTGTTTTTATGTCTGATTAATACTTCAATACCCGGGATTCTGCTTCAGCTTTCCTTCGCTTTTATCAATAATCACCTGCGCGATAGGATATATCTCGTGCTTGTTTGCCTGGAACACACCACCATGATAAAAACTTGGCCCCGTGCGTTCAGCACCTTCGTGTTGTACATAAGCGTTTAACAGGTTGGCCATAAACCCACTGCCCGCCGGCCCTCCAAAACGGCTATCCCATCGCTGCAGATCAAAATACCGGTGTCCTTCCATTCCCAACTCCAGCATACGTTCAAAATACACAGCTTTTCGCGCGTAAGCCTGCCCGCCTGCAGCAAAGCCGGTTGCAGCATTAGCGCCAGCTGCCCCATATAAGCCAACTTTATAGTTGGCTGCCGGCACATTGGTATAGCCACCTGCAGGCTTCGACGGATCGGCGTATGTATGTACCCATCCCGTAACATCAGCGGCCCTGCGGCGCACCTGGTTTACATAATCTTCTGCTTTTTGTAAGCTGCCCACCTCTACTTCAACTTCTGCAGCCCACAGCAATACATCGGCATACCGCACAGCGTTATACCCGTTTGTTGTGGATTGATTGGCCGCCCAGCCGCCATAAGCTTCACTTGTAGCAGCCTGCGCCGCCTGATAATACACCGATTTTATGTTTACATATGGGCCTCCATAATCAGGGTTTGCCACCCAGTCGGCCCCGGTCATAATACCCCAGTCAAGATAAGGTATACCGCGACGGCCAGCCGACCAGTCGAGCCGTGCATCCAGTTTAACGGTCGTGGGTACAAAAGGGTCGGCGGGTTTTAAAGTCTTATCATTTTTCACATCATCATTATTATACGTAGCGGGCATCGGCAGGCCATTCGCGTCTGTTTTAAAAGCATTTACAAATGAATATGATGGCTGAAAGTTGCCGCAGCAAGTAGCCGGTCCTTTCGGAGGGAAGTTCATGGCATCCCCGGGATTACCATTAAGGCCTCCCGAACCATCGTTAATGGTCGCCGGTACCATGAATACGCTTTCGGCATTAGGCTTAACCGACGGATTGAAATTATCGGCATAATGAACGAGCGTATATTTTGCACCGGTACTGGTTACGCCGTTGGCCGTCAGATCATCGAGCAAGGGTTTAGCTTCGCTGTATTTATGATCGAACAGCAATGCTTTTACTAAAAATGCTTCCGCTGCATATTTATTTGGCCGGCCCGGGGCCGGCTGCGTGGCAGGCAAGACATTTTTAGCCGCTTCCATGTCGCTTTCTATTTTATCCCAAATCGGGCCTGGGTTTGCTACTTTGTAGTAATCATCCGACGCCACATGTTCATCAATATAAGGTACGTTACGCCATAGTTTAGCCATTTCCAGTTCATAAAAACCGCGTAAAAACCTTGCTTCAGCTATTGCCTGTGTCTTTTCTGAAGTGCTCAGCGAACCGTCAGTAATCAGCGGAATAAGCTTAATCACAGCATTGGCTGCTTTTAACGCCTGGATATTAACGTCCCATTTATGAGCAAGCACACCATTGTTACCATCTAATAAATATGCTTCAAAAGTGCCGAACTGATCCTGTGCGTCAGGGACTGATCCTTTACAGGCGTCGCCACCGGCAACGCTTCCAAGCACCCAATTATCCGTACCGGTATCCCAGGCAGGATAAGGCTGATTAAACCCAACCCCGTCCAGGTAGCCGTAGGCCGTAACCAGCAAGCTATTAACACCATCTTTAGTATGAGGTGTTTTTTGCAGCAATGAATCTACAGGTATTTTTTTGTCGACATGCGTTTTGCGGCATGTTAACAGCACGGTAGCAGGCAACAACAACAACAGCAGCAGCGGTAATTTACTTTTCATGATAAAGGGTTTAACAGCAAACCATTCGCATATAGGGGTTGCGCAGGTATTAAGTAATCATAATTGGCTGACTAAATATAAAAAAATATACGGGAACATTTGGAATTTTAATTTTTATACTCTACAATTGTAGAGTAAATTCTAAAAACATAGAACAACTATGAAATTAACCACTGCAGAAGAACAATTAATGGAGCTGATATGGGATGGCGACGAGGTGTTTATGAAAGACATTATCGATAGCTTTCCAGAACCAAAGCCAGCCACCACCACTATAGCCACACTGCTCAAGCGTATGCAGAACAAAGGCTTTGTAGGCTATAAGCTGATGGGGAATTCCAGGCAATATTTCCCGCTGGTAAAGAAATCGGATTATTTTTCGAACCACGTCAAGGGTCTGATTAACGACTTTTTTGGCAGCTCTGCCATGCAGTTTGCCTCATTCTTTACACGAGAAACCAACCTGAGCAAAAGCGAGCTGGAAGACCTGAGAAAAATTATTGATGAACAAATCAAAAACAAAAAGTAATGGCTATCTACCTGGTAAAATTCATTTTGTGTTCAGGCCTGCTTTTGCTGGCCTACTGCCTGCTGCTTAAAAACAAGACTACTTACCAGTTCAACAGGGCTTATTTACTGATGAGTTTGATATTCTCGCTGGCGGTACCGTTTCTGAGTGTCAGGCAAACGGCGCCCCTTTTTAAACCGGTACGACCATTTACGGAACGGTTGGAAATCGCCCCGACTGATGAAGCACCGATAGCTAGAGTGTTCTATCCCCTGCAGGCATCGGGTCACTTGGCCATTGTTTCGCCTCTTGTCAAAACAAATTACACTCTTTTTATAATCACCGGCTTATACGGCCTGGTTACATTGATATTACTTGGGCGGTTTACCAGGAATATTATTACGATAAAATTATCCGTTAATAAAAATGAAAAGCTACGTTACCGGCATGCATGGTTAGTCCTTATCGACGAACAGCTGACGCCGCACACATTTCTTCAATACATTTTCATCAATCGCGCCGAATATATGGGCAAACAAGTAGAGCATGAGGTTTTAGATCATGAGCTCACCCACGCCCGGCAGCTGCATTCGGCTGATGTGATATTTGTAGAGTTGCTGCAAATCTTCCTTTGGTTTAACCCGCTTATTATTTTTTATCGTAAGGCCGTGCAATTAAATCATGAATTTATTGCGGATGCCGCTGTGCTTAAAGAAAATAACAATGTGCCTGGCTACCAGCACCTGCTGCTTGAAAAAATCGGCTACAGTACCGGTTTAAGTCTTAGCAGCCAATTCAATTATTCAGTAACCAAAAAACGTTTAATTATGATGGCTAAAAACACCCCAAAAGCAACCCGGATATTCGTCCGGCTGGCAATTATTCCTGTAATGGCTTTTGCCTTTGTATTATTTTGTACAAAAATTAAAGCACAGCAACAGCAGAAACAAAAAATAAGCAAGCTATATACCCGGGAGTATGATACCTCAGAAATTAAACCTCCCCGCTTTATAATACCTGATAATATCCGCGCTGACAGGGCATTTTTCCCGGCAACAAATGAAGGAGTTACATCAGCCATTTTAGGTGAATATAAAGCAATCGGGGATAAATATGAAAAGGCGAAAAACGGCCGTGTGGCACATCCGGAAAAAATAACCAATGCTGATAAGAGCAGGATGATAGTCATTTACCAACAGATGAGTATTGACCAGCAACAGGCGCAAAGCATTGGTTTTATTAAAGAAGCACCGCTGCCTCCACCATCCGATCCCCGCGTTCCTACACAGGAAATGCTTGATACGTGGAAAGCATCCAACCGTTACGAAATATGGCTAAACCTGGAAAAAATAAAAAACAACTCCATCCTGGCAGACTACAAGCCATCTGATTTTTACCTGGCGCTAATCTACCCCGCGGGAAGGACTAACGGTAAAAATTCGCCCCGTAAATACAGGGTTATCATGCAGACAAATTCGTACTACAAAGCTTACCGGGCATGGCAGGCTGCTTATAAGCCAAAAACCGTTATGATTTTCAGGTACCCGGTTCAACAAAGCAATAATAATTCGCCAAAAACAAGCGTACCAGTCATTAGCAAATAAGCCGGCCTTTTATATAAAGTTGTAAACCTTAAAATTACAGATCATGATAAATTACCTGGTAAATTCTACGCTATGTTCAGCATTACTGCTTCTTACCTATCATCTGCTGCTTAAAAATAAAACCACTTACCAGTTTAACAGGGTTTACCTGTTGCTAAGTTTGATATTCTCGCTGGCGATACCATTCATTACTATGGAACAATCGTCGGTGGTTTTGATACCGGCACAGCCGGTAATTGAGCAATTAAAGATATTCCCTGCGGATAGCGCGCCGGCTGATAAAAAGGTTAATCAAACTGCTTCGGCACGATATGAGACCATTGGCCAGCCACCTATCGAAACTAATTACACACTATACATTGTTGCCGGTCTATACGGACTGGCTGCACTGGCACTGCTTGCGCGATTTATTAAAAACGTTGTTTCTATTAATAGCTCAGCTCAAAGAAACGAAAAGCTACCCTACCGGGATGCGTGGCTGGTGCTCATAAAGGACAAGTTGACTCCTCATACCTTTCTGAATTACATTTTCATCAACAGGGATGACTACGTTAATGATCGCATCGAAAGCGATGTATTAAAACATGAGCTTACCCACGCCAGGCAATGGCACTCTGCCGATGTATTATTTATCGAGCTGTTGCAGGTGATTTGCTGGTTTAACCCTTTCATTTATTTATACCGGAAAGCCATCCAGCTTAATCATGAATTTATCGCCGATGCTGCTGTAATAAACGGCAACCACGATGTAAGCGGCTATCAGTACCTGCTGCTCGGTAAAATTTCCGGTTTGGCAGCACCGGGCATCACCAGTCAATTCAATTATTCAATAACCAAAAAACGCTTAATTATGATGACCAAAAACACCTCCGCCGGCGTGGCCTTATTAGCCAGGCTTTCTATCGCCCCAGTTATGGCAGCTGCCTTTGTCCTGTTTTGTTCTAAAACACAGGCGCAGCAGCAGCCGGTAGTTAAACAACCCGTTACCCCTAACGTTGTAAAAGCACAGGCGACCGCCAACGCCGGCAAATCAAAGTCAATTCCTCCTGTAGTACGGTTCAGCGATTATCCATATACGAAGGATGGCGTATCTGAAGACAAGCTGAAAGAATATATGGCCATTACTGCCAAATATGAAGAAGGCCCTAACCGGGAGATTTTGCATCCGTCTAAAATAACCGCCGAAGATCAACAGAAACTGGAGCCTATCTTCAGGCAGATGAGTGTGGCACAGCAAGACCAGCAAACCATTAGCTTTTTTTACCTGCCCGATCCTATGCCGCCGTCAACACCAACGCAAAAGCAGCTGGATTACTGGAAAAACCCCAAACTTTGCGGCGTTTGGATAAATGGTAAAAAATCAAAAAATTCGGAGCTTGAAAATTACAAGCCTGGCGATTTCGGCAATTTTTTCATAAGCAGGCTTACCCCACAAGCCATAAATTATAAAAATTACAGGTACCAGGTAGATCTGATGACAGCCGATTACTACAAAAATTACCGTGCCGAAGCCATCGCCGACAGGCATAAACCCCACATGTCGTCCCGCATGCTGAACAGGCACATTAATAAGATATAGTAAACCAGCTAAGGACGCAAAAAACAGCCTGCGATATTTAAACAACGCAGGCTGTTTTATTTACTAGCGCAGATATTTCCTATTATTTATTGTCGCGCAGTTCATCCGCAGCGCATGTTATGTCATAGCCCTTCACAAAGTTCAGACTGTGCTTTTTAGCGAGTCCGGCTATTTTTACGGAGGTAACAGGCGGATGCAGCCATATAGTTTTTGCCTTTAAAGGAATTGCGTGGCGATTTATGATTTCCTCATGCTCTACTTCAGGCCTGAAAATATTCACTATCTCCACTTGCCCGGGCGGGCCTTCAAGATCGCTAAAAACAAGATTATCTTCAGCATAATTGGTTTCGTATGATAGCAGCGTGTATTTATCCGGCGAATAGCCGATAACCATAAAACCAGCTTTTAATAATGCTAAAGGCAGGCTTTTGTCCGGCCAGTCGACCAACAGTATAGTTTTGGCGTTTTTCAGAATTTCAGCGGGATTAGCTGATTTATCCTTTTTGGCAGGCGCTTTTTTAACGGCTTTTGTTGTAATTTTTTTCTCCGCTGTTTTTTTAGCCGGGGATTTCGTGGTAGTCGCTTTTTTGGCAGTCATGGGGCTACACTATTTTTGTTGCTGGACTTTGTCAAGTCGTCCCTTTACTGTCGGATCAACCTTTATCACCAGCGATTTGTTATAAAACTCAACTGCCTTCGCTTTGTTCTTCTCTACCGCATAATAATCACCGATTGAGGCATACACCCGGGCGCTGTTGGGGTAATATTTAGCATTCAGCGTAAAGACCTCTATCGCACGGTTGTGCATGTCAAAGTCAAGATAGTCATGCCCCATAGCATCTAAAATAGCTTCGGGAGGTAGCACCGTGTAACCCATCTTTTTAGATACTTCATCATAATGCCCGGTAATGCCGGCAGCTACGTCATACTTCCTTTTGGCATCAAACAAGGCATCTTCCGTTTCAGCCGGAAGCTTATAGTAGCTAAATAAAAAGCGAAGGCCGTCATATTCAGTTATCAGCGGGGAGGAGCTATGATTGTCATCACTATAAAATTTATAACCGAATGTTAGCCCATTATTAGAATTCCGTTTGAATTCATCAGCCAGCTTTAAAATAGACCGCATATGATTTGTTTTGGGTGACGTATCGCGGTGGACATGTGCAGTATCATCGCCCGGCGGCATAGTATTGGCGATGCCCATAAAAACGTATTTACCGCTAAAGTTCTTTGTTTTTAATACATCGCGCGACTGGTTCAGCAGCTTGTAATTATCCCACCACATACTTGGGTCTACTATAATATAGGCTTTAAACAAATCTGTATGATTAATTAAAATATTAACCGCAGTAAGCCCGCCAAACGAGTGCCCTACCAGCATTTTGAACGGGGCTACCGGGTATTTTGATTCGATATAAGGCATCAGCTCCTTTTCAATAAACGCCGTGAACGCCTCGCCTCCGCCTGATGTTTTGAAGGCTTTGGTGGGTTTGTTCTCATAATCGATAGTACCGTTTGTAGGTGTAAGGTCGCGGGTGCGGTCGGTATTGTTAATGCCCACCACAATCATATCCGGACAAACCATATTGCCGTTGGCTTCGCTCAGGTATTGGATAAGCCCGGAAAAGGATGCGAAATGCTCCGAACCATCCAGCACGTAAGCTACAGGATAGTGCATATTGTTTTTGTCCGCCCCGGCAGGTAGCCTCACCCAAAATGAGCGTTTTTCGTTTAATATTTTTGATTGGATACTGTCGGCGTGACCGAGGATGATGGTGTTTCCTCTGATATCCTGACCGTTGGCGATGACGGCGGACAGCAGGATTAATAACAGAAAAAGCTGCTTCATTTTGTTTGATTATGCGTTACCAAATTACAGAATTAGCCGCATAATTAATATACAAAGGAAGAAGCTAATATCGAATAATGAATATTGAATGCCGAAGTTCCTTCCTTCATCATTCAATATTCGGCATTCGATGTTCGGTATTTTTTTATGGAAGACAGTTACCGATGATAATAACCCCGGGGAGCGGAGGGCAGCAATTGCAGCCCTCCCGGGGATTTTTCAGGGTACTGAAATTTTTGAGTGATTGCTTTAAATAACACAGCTTACATCTCCTGCACGGTGCCCGACAGCTTTACATCAGGGTCACCGGCGGTGCTTTTAAGGCTGATTTCAGGAATTACAATTTTAACCTTGCCACCTGTAACAGTAACGGTAATATCCACGGTCGAACCTAAATAAGCATAGGTTTTGGTAAGGGTTGATGCGGCCAGCTCAAATTCGTCCGCCGCCAACGTACCGCCTACCCCGCCTTTCAAGTGAAATGTACCACTTGCTGCTGGCGATTGCTTAAAGCTGACGGCCACGCCATTAACGCGGTGGTCGGCATTTGGCGCGGCAGTCCAGAAATTTATCAGGGTTGTTGGCTCACCGCCGGAAGTTGTGGTTTTGTAGGTAAGGCCGGTTTTGTAGCTTACGCCATCCAGCGTCCAGCCGTTATCGCCTGATGTTTTCTTTGTAGAGCCGTCTTTCTTGCAGGCGCTCATAAACAATACAATTACGGCGGCGGCTAAGGTTAATGTCTTTTTCATTTTGATTTGCGGTTAGAGTTTTGTCACTACAAATCAACGATTTACGACAAGGCGGGGCAATAATGCAGATGTAGTATATTGGTACCAAGCATGTTATTCCGTAAAGAAACAATACTTGTGTCTCGCGGATGATTTTGGGATCGTATAGCGGCTAAACGTAACTGAAACGCATGTAGTAGAGACACAAGTATTGTATCTCTACGCAAAATATCTTATGCCGGGTGTGGTGTCGCTACAGCATCTCTGGAAAAATTCCGCCCCATTTGCAATTTCAAATTAAAATAATTTACTTTGTAATTCAAAGTACTTTTATATGAGATCGAAATTGGGATTTTACAAATGGTATTTCATGCTTACCCTATTACTGTTCGCAATTGAGTTTGTAATCGGTGCTGATTTTCACGATACCATCATCCGGCCTTATGGCGGAGATTTCCTGGTGGTAATACTGATTTATTGCTTCATTAAAAGCTTCGTAAATGCGCCGCCGGTTACAACCGCTGTCGCCGTGCTCATTTTATCGTATGTGGTTGAGATATCGCAGTATTTCCACCTGGTTACGGTGTTGGGGCTGCAGCATTCACGCCTGGCTAAGATATTGCTGGGCACCTCATTTTCGTTTGTTGATATACTGGCCTATACATTAGGCATTATTACCTTGCTTATAGTTGAACATCTTAAAAACAGCTTGAAAAATTTCTGATTGATATGAAAACACCTTTTGTAGATAAAGATTCCATCGTAAGGCAAATATGGGGCAAAGCCGATACCGTACTGTTCATTTTCGCAGGCGCGGCGGCAGAGTTTGCGCTTAATAAGGCTGTAGATTGGCTATACTTTACCGGCCGCCTCCCCGCCGATCCGTTGGGCCGCCTGTTTTCCACCGTATCTTATTCCAGCCAGATTCTTTTCTCGGATGAGGATAGCGCGCTGAAAGCTATCGACCACATTACAGCCATCCACTCCGGGGTTGAGAAAAGTCGCGGCATGCAAATACCCGACTGGGCCTACCGTGATGTATTGTTTCTGCTGATTGACTATTCTATCCGTTCGTTTGAATTACTGGAGCGAAAACTTACCGAGAAGGAGAAAGCCGAAGTTTTCCGTGTTTTTTACCGGATAGGCAGCCGGATGAACTTAACCGGTATACCCGGCGATTATACAAATTACGTAGCCATGCGCGAAGACCACCTACAGCAAAACCTCATGAGCAGCAAATTCACTATCGACCTGTACCGTCAATATCGCAAGCACCTGGGTTGGTTAAGGTACGTTATCCTTAAACAGGTACAGTTGGTTTTAGTGCCCGACACGGTGAAGCGACTATTACCCATTGGCAAATTCAGCTGGATTAAACCGTTGGTGAGCATTTATAAATTTTTCAGGCTGATAAAAGTGGAAAAGGTTTTCAAGATGGCGCTGTTGCCAAACGCCTATAAAGCGCAGGTATTAAAAATGGATATGGCGGAATCGCGTTGAGCACAGGCCTGCAACCTTGATTTGTCGAAGCATTCCGTGTCTGCCGTTTCACGATGGGCGATGCCCATCGCTGGCAGATTGGCGCCCTTTCAGGGCTTGGAATGGTAGCTCGAATATGCTTTTATTCCCTGAAGGGGATAAATCTGTCAGCGTAGGACATCGCCGCCCTACGTCACCAGGATAGGTTTCGAACACGCACAGGCCTGCGACCTGTGCTGGGGTGTGTCACCCCCATTGGGGCTTTTTCTGAGGGGTAGACAAGAGTCAATGTGATTTTTCGCGATTAGAAATAACTTGATCAACCCATCTAACCCATTCAACTTAATCAACGCAATCCAACTTAATCAACCCCAAAAATGCGTCCCTTCCTCCTCTTCACCAAAGAACAAGCCCTGTGCTGCATTTTTCCGGCGCTGGTTTTTACGTTGCTGGGACTGTCACATTTTTTTACAGGTATGATGTACCGGTACGATTTTATGCTGATAGGTTGCATCGCCGTACAATTTGCGCTTTATAAGCTAAAGTTTGAAACGGCCGATGAGGTGCTGGTGATATGCGTCTTCCATTTTTTGGGTTTGTTGATGGAACTGTTTAAAACGCATATCGGCTCGTGGAGCTATCCTGAATATGCATTAACAAAAGTATTTGGCGTGCCGTTATACAGCGGTTTTATGTATGCCAGTGTAGCCTGCTATATGTGCCAGGCCTGGCGCCGGTTCGATTTAAGGTTTTATAACTGGCCAAACCATCGCGCAGCACGGGTAATTGCCGCTTTAATCTATCTCAATTTCTTTACCAATCATTTTATTATAGATGTTCGATATGCTATTGCGGTGCTGATCATTTATTATTTCAGGAAAGCGGTTGTAGAATTTATAATCAAGGGAAAGGCTTACCGGATGCCGGTAATTCTTTCGTTTTTGCTGATTGGCTTTTTTATATGGCTTGCTGAAAATATCGCAACGAGGCTTGGCGCGTGGAAATACGCTTACCAACACCATACCTGGGCTATGGTAAACTATCAAAAAATAAGCTCGTGGGCGTTTTTGGTTATCGTGAGCTACATTATTATAGCCGAGTTAAAGACAATCAAACAGAAAAATCCGGCAGGATTACCGGAATCGAAAAAGCAACCGGAAACAATTATGCCTGGCATAAGCAGGTACGTTTAAACGTTGTCAACTTAAGCCAGGCATGAACACATCATTTGATTTTTATTAAACCAATGATATACTACAAATAAAAATTACAGACTACCAGCCTGAACCTTTTTTAGCATTACCGTTTTTTATGTGCTCTTCGGCAGTTGCCTTGCCCATAATAGCAGCCATCTTATTGCCTGCTCCGTCGGTTCCTGTTGCAATGTACCTGCCTGATTTTACGTCGATAACCGGATCAACCATCGGTACATTCTTAGTTTTTGTTTTTACTGAATACGCAGTAATACCACTTGTTGTTGCCATGATAAGTTTTGTTTTTTTTAGAGTAAACCCTGTCCAGGGCGTTTTGTTTTTAAATAGGTTTTAATAGATAATAGATGCCAAGTTATATATTTATGCTTAACAAACAAATTTAACTTAACACCGATTACCTAATAGTTATTAACACTACCTAAATCTATCGTTAAAAAACGCGCACAAATAGTAGCTGCAAATCCGAAAAACAAACTTTATTTTTTGGTAATTTTGAGAAAATTTTCAATTAACCGTAACCCAAATTATGAAAAGAAGAGACACCAGCATCCTCTACCTGGTTTTAGGAGTTTACTCATTAATGATAAACTGGTATTACAACCACAGCATTATCGACCTGTTAATCAGCTACATATTCTGGCCAATATATTTAATTTATGAATTATTAACCGGCAACCTGTCTCATGGCATGTGGAAGGAAATTCCGTTATCGTATTTTAAATAGCGTAACAGGTTGCGACCGGCTTTTTGCCTTTACAACGCAATGTTGATAATTATGGCGGGACTGTGTCAAATGTTAAAAAATGTAAAAAACGAAATACTATGTATTAAATTTAGCTAAAAGTCGTTCCTTTGCTAAATAAATATATATGAAGAAATTTTCACTTATTGCTATTTTATTTTTAGGTATTTTATTTCTGGAGAATTGCAAAAAGGACACTGTTGCAGCAACTGCTACAACATCAAACAAAATGATTGCTAATATAAAGGACAGTACCTGGTTCACTGATACCGTAACTTCATCCCTCGTATTTAATTCAACCGCTAAAACAAAAACTTTCACCTGCGAAGGCACTGCTTTTAACAGGAAAGTAGCTATATCGCTTACCAAAAGCAGCGCCAGCAATACCAGCGGTTTCCCTTTGGGCACTTATACTGTGGATGCTACATCAAACGTACAACTGGCTTTTTCAACTCCAAAAAGGAACGGTGCGGGAGTTATTGTTTGGGTGCCCAACGGCACTGTAGCACCAGGTTCGGGTTCGGTAATTGTTACCAAAGTTGATTCTGTAAAAAATGAAATGACCGGAACTTTTAGCTTTACAACTGTTGTTAACAATCCCGACGGCAGTGTAACCATCGCCAATATTACCGGAGGTGGTTTTAACAATGTGCCTTATACGTTTACATCGAACTGATAATTTTTCACATCAAAATATTCAAAGCGCACATGGTTGCGCTTTTTTTGTTATAGGTGCTTCCCAACAGGGGAAATCATGTTGAATATTCCGTCGCCTTTTTCGCGCAGGCCAACGGCAATTTTCCATTCCAATAACCCATATTTCAACTTTTACTACATTTGCAAAAAAAACCACCGAATGCCCGAAAAGAATAAAGCCGTTTTTTTAGACCGTGATGGAGTACTTAACCGTGAAATGGGCGATTATGTGCGCCGGATAGAAGATTTCCATATCCTTGATAATTTTGATGCGTTAAAAGCACTGCAGGACAAAGGTTATTTGCTGCTGGTAGCCACCAACCAGGGCGGCCTGGCCAAAGGCTGGTACACCGAAGACGAGCTGGCCAAAATGCATAAAAGCTTAAAGGAAACCTTCCATCAGCATGGTGTTGAAATTACCGACTTTTTCTATTGCCCGCATCATCCTAATTTTACAGGCGATTGCGATTGCCGCAAACCCAAACCGGGCTTATTGCTGCAGGGCATCGAAAAATACAACCTCGACCCGGCAAAATCCTACTTCATTGGCGACCGCGAGCGCGACGTGGAAGCTGGCACCGCCGCCGGCGTTAAAGGCATCCTGATAAACAGCGATCAACCGATTAGCGACGTGCTTGACTTGATTGTGTAGTCAGTAAAGTCGGGGAAGTCAGTAAAGTCCGAAAGACATTGGCTGATTATTCAGATTTATTAACTTTACACATTGCAACCTTCAAACATTCCAACAACAACAACCATGAAACGCTATGTAACCAATCTTGATTCATTAATAGCTGCCATTATTGGTTTTGTGGTGATATATCTTTTTACAAGCTACAGTGGAGTAGGTATCTCGCCTGATTCAATCATGTACGCCAGCACAGCCACCAACCTACAGGCGCATGGCACACTGATAACGTTTAACAAAGGGCCGCTGGTTTTCTTCCCGGTATTTTACCCGTTTTTCCTGGCGGTTATCCAATTCATTACCCGAATTGACCCTATCGAAGCCGGGGCAATTATAAATGCTACACTGTTCGCGGCGGTTATCTTTACCAGTGGCTGGATAATGGAGAAATTTCTGTCGCACTCGCGTATTTATAAATGGCTGATACTGATAGCGATAATTTTAAGCCCCGGCTTACTGGAAATTTACACCTACTTATGGTCGGAAACGCTGTTTATTTTGGAAATAATGCTGTTTGTGATTGCTTATTGGAAGTATTTGCAAACACATTCTACCAAAGCCCTGATATGGGTGGCTGTAATTGTAGCCATCAGCTGCATCACCCGTTATGTGGGTGTTACAGTAGTCGGCGCGGGCGGGTTGATGTTGTTGCTGGATAACCAATTGCCAATAAAAAAGAAGATTGGGCATATTCTTTTATTTGGTGCTATATCCGTATCGCTGCTGGTAGGTAACCTCATTATGAACAGCATCAACTCCGGTTTGAGCACAGGGACGCGTTATCCATCATTAACACCCTTTGTTGATAACCTGTATTATTTCGGCACTGTGATATGCGACTGGGGCGCGTTAAGCAAAGGTGCATACCCCTATGCTGCTATAATCACCTCGGTAGTAATGCTGGCGCTGATAGCGCTGCTGCTTTGGAAGGCCTTTAAAGGAAAGATAAACAGCTATGAGAATATCGTAATAGCCTTTGCAGTCGTATATGGTTTATTCCTGATTATATCAGCAAGTATATCCCGGTACGAGCGACTGAACAGCAGGCTGTTATCCCCTATTTTCATCCCGTTACTTATCTCGTGTACGAGTTGGGTGCCTGATGTTATAAGGTTAATCAAATCAAAAGCCAAATATGCGCTGGCGGCCGTGGCAATATTGCTGATGCTGGCTTTTGAATATTCTACCGCCCTTGTTGATTACCAGCGTTACGATGATGAGCACGATTATGGCGTGCCCGGCTACAGCGACGACGACTGGAATAAATCTGAGTTTATAGTTTACCTGCGCCATCACCAGAACATGTTTAAACCCGGCATTCCTATTTATACCGATGCTGATGAGGCGGTTTACCTGTTTACCCGCATGTCGTCGACCGTAATACCGCATAAAGCCAACCCGGCAGATGTACAGAAATTTTATGCGCAAAAACGCTTCTATTTAATTTGGTTCGATAACCTGTATAATACCGAATTGATTAACCTGCCGGATATTATGAAGAATAAAAAGCTCGTAAAAATTGGCGAGGCGAAGGATGGGCAGGTGTTTTTGTGCGAGGATAAATAGCGGAATGTAACCATCGATTATTAATGTAATCTCGTAGAGACGAGATGCTTCGCGTCTCCCGCAGGACCGTTAATCTGTATGTTTGTGACCTGCACGTTGGCAACCTGTATAGCGGAGACGCAATGCATTGCGTCTCTACAAAGGAAATATAATGTAATGGAGAGAAGAAAATTCATACAAAATGCCGGCATGCTGGGTGTTGCGCCTTTGTTATCTCCTGCGTTTTCTTCAACATCAATACCACCATCGGTTAACATCCGTCATTTCTGGCTTGATTATCTCCAAAAACTATCCGCGCCGATATTAACCACCCTTGCTAATAATCAGCTTAAAGAAAAAATGCCCGTTGAGGCTAAAGAAGTTTCTTTGGTGAAAGACAGGGCAAAATATACCCATCTCGAAGCTTTCGGGCGTTTGCTGGCGGGTATCACACCATGGCTTGGGTTAACGCAATTAAATCCGGCTGAAACACAATTACAGGAAAAATATTTCGCATTGGTTCTAAAGGGAATTGAAAACACCACCAATCCCTCCGCCAAAGATTACATGAATTGGGGCGATGAAGGCGGGCAGCCGCTGGTGGACGCCTCATTTTTTGCGTACGGACTGATACGTTGCCCCAAAATATGGGCTGCGTTAAGTGCTCCGGTAAGGCAAAACGTAATTACCTGCCTGCTTAAAACCCGCAAAATAAAACCGCCCGAAAACAATTGGCTGCTGTTTGCCGCCATGATAGAGGCTTTTTTTATCAGTATAAATGAGCCGCATGATATTGCACGGATTGACTACGCCATAAACCAGCACCAAAAATGGTACAAGGGCGATGGCATCTATGGCGACGGTAGCGAATTTCACTGGGATTATTACAACAGCTTTGTAATTCATCCTTACCTGTACGATGTGCTTAAAATCGTAGTCCCCAAGGATGCGCAATATGGGTCCGTCTATAAAAAAGTACTGGAACATAATGCACGGTATGCCGTTATACAGGAACGGCTGATAGGGGCAGATGGCAGCTACCCGGCGATTGGCCGGTCGATAACCTATCGCACGGGAGCATTTCACCATTTGGCGAATATGGTGCTGACAAAGCGACTGCCCATGCAATTAAAATCGGCGTTAGTAAGATGCGCGTTAACAGCAGTCATTAATAAATTTATTGAAAACAAGGCGATGTTTGATGATAAAGGCTGGCCGCGCATTGGCCTTTATGGGCATCAGCCGGCGTTGGCGGAAGGGTATATTTCGACAGGCAGCTTATATTTGTGTTCTGCAATATTATTGCCGCTGGGCCTGCCGGAGGCCGACCCGTTCTGGGGTGATGCAGATGAAGACTGGACGGCAGTAAAGCTTATGAAAGGTAATAATTTGCCTGCGGACCATGCACTGTGACCCAGATTTGACAACTTTTGAAAAGTTGTCAAATCTAACAGAACGTTGTAGAGACACAACACTTGTGTCTCCCGCAGGACAGGTAATTTGGATTATGACCTGTATGGTTTGAGACACAAGTATTGTGTCTCTACAGAAAAATCCATACCCGATTTTCGCTTCATTCCGCCGCCTGCAAGGCAGCTACTATTGTTCGGATATTCTTTCTATCCCGGCCAAATGTTACCGGTTGCCTGGGCCTGCTGTTAATAAATATCTCGCTGTCTTCAAAAATCAACGTCACTTCCTCTCCCCATGAAAACAAGGATACACGCATCGTTAATACGAAATAGCCTGCTTTATGATAGTAGATATTCGCAAACTTCAGCGGCTTTAAAGCAGCGCGGATTTTATCGGCAGTAAGATTTTCTATTTGATAATTTTCAAAAGTTTGATTTTGAATAAGCTTTTTGATGATAACAATAAACAATAATGAGCCGCCGATAATAAAACCCCAACCCAAAATTTTTAAATCGGACAAGCTATTTATATTGCCCGAATACAGCATTGATGCGCCTATCAAAACAAACATCAGCGGAAACAGGGCAAAAAAATAGTGGTTATAAAAGTCAGAAAACTTTATCGGCCACCTGCCTTTTAATTTTATTTCGTCGAGTTCGTCTGCTGTCATATAGCCTATAAATATATACTTAAAACGAAATTTAATTCCGCGCTAAGAATGGTAAAACAAGGTAATCGAAATTTAATTTTGATTTAATAATCCATTGCCTATATTTGCACGCAATATCTATCGTTTTACTATACAAAAATGAACGGTTATACATTATATCATCTGCACCTGCACCATCACCACTTTGTGGTGATAAGATAATGTATGTTTCTACGCGAAATAACAACCCTCCGTTTAATTTTTATTTATAGTCCCTTTAAAAACACTCAGTGAAAACACTTAAAATAGCTATCCAGAAATCTGGCAGGCTCAACGAAAAATCTGTCGAATTATTAAAAAATTGCGACTTAAGCTTTGAAAATTATAAAAGCTCGCTAATCTCCCCGGTATCTAACTTTCCCCTCGAAATACTTTTTTTGCGCGATGACGATATTCCCGAATATGTCCAGGATGGCATTGCCGATCTGGGCATTGTAGGCGAAAACGTGATACAGGAAACCGAAGTTGAGGTAAGCTACTTGCAACGCCTTGGCTTTGGTCGCTGCTCGCTAAAAATTGCAGTTCCGAATACCAACGATATACAGGACATTGCAGAACTTAATGGTAAATCCATCGCTACCACCTACCCCGCTATATTGGGCAAATTTCTGAAAGAAAAAGGCATACAGGCGGACATCCGTACCATTTCCGGTTCTGTTGAAATTTCGCCGGGCTTGGGCTTAAGCGATGCTATATGCGATTTGGTTTCAACCGGCGGTACGTTAAAAAGCAATGGGTTAAAGCCTTTTGCAGAGGTAATGTCGTCGGAAGCGGTGCTGATTGGCCGCAAAGGCAGTGAGGATGAAGATTTGATAAAGGAATTGATACAGCGTATTCAGTCGGTATTACGGGCGAAGGAAACCAAATACGTGGTATTGAATGTGGAGCGGGATAACCTGCCTGCTGTAATCAAATTATTGCCCGGCATAAAAAGCCCGACGGTAGTGCCATTAGCCGAAGAAAACTGGGTGGCGGTTCATACTGTTATACCAGAGCGAGATTTCTGGGACAGGATAAGCCAGTTGAAACAAGCCGGCGCACAGGGCATTGTGGTAATGCCGATTGAGAAGATAATATTATAGAAACAGGCGAAGCCCCCCAGCCCCTAAAGGGGGAGCAAAAGCGGTGGCAGCAATTAAATAAATTAATAACAAAGCGGACGTAACTCCCCTTTAGGGGGTTTGGGGGCTTGAACTATGAAGGTTTACAATTATTCAGACTTAACAAAGAGCGACATTAGTGGCTTGGTTCAGCGCAACGTTGACCCGGCTAATGAGATACGTGCGATTGTGGAGGACGTCATCGCCCATGTTCAGCAAAACGGGGATAGCGCTTTGATTGACTATGCGTTAAAGTTCGATAAAGTTGAACTTGACCGGTTATACCTCGACAAAAGCGAACTTGAAGAAATTGCGTCTGCCGTTAGCGATGAGCAAAAAGCAGCCTTGCAAGTTGCTTATAACAACATCCATACCTTTCATCAAACACAATTAAAAACCGAAGATAAGGTTGAGACCATGCCCGGCGTTACCTGCTGGCGCGAGCTGAGGCCGATTGAAAAGGTTGGTTTGTATATTCCGGGCGGTTCTGCCGTATTGCCAAGCACATTTTTAATGCTGGGCATCCCTGCAAAAATTGCCGGCTGTCATGAGATTGTGGTATGCTCGCCGCCGCAAAAAAATGGCAAGGTGAACGCCTTTATTGCTTACGTTGCTTTGCTGTTGGGTATCGACAAGATATACCTTGCAGGCGGCTCACAAGGGATTGCGGCTATGGCTTACGGAACTGAAAGCGTTCCTAAGGTGGATAAGATATTCGGTCCCGGAAACCAGTTTGTGACCAAGGCCAAGACTATCATTCAATCCACCACCACAACTGCTATCGATATGCCTGCCGGACCATCAGAAGTACTGGTTATTGCCGATGAAACAGCTAATCCTGTTTTTGTTGCCGCCGATTTATTGGCCCAGGCAGAACACGGTATGGATAGCCAGTCGATTCTGGTTTGTACATCGAATAGTATTGCGGAAAAAGTTTTAGCAGAAGTCGATACGCAATTGAGTGTTTTGCCCCGTGCAGAGATTGCAAAAGTTGCGATTGAAAATTCGTACATCGTGGTAACTAACAACCTTGATGAAGCGATGGATTTCAGCAATCAGTATGCGCCCGAGCATTTGATACTGGCAACCGAAAGCTGGCAGCAACTGACACCAAAAATCATTAACGCAGGTTCTGTCTTCCTTGGCAACCTAACTCCTGAAAGCGCGGGCGATTATGCATCCGGCACTAACCATACGCTGCCTACAAGCTCGTACGCACGGGCCTATTCGGGCGTGTCGGTTGATTCGTTTGTGAAGAAGATTACCTTCCAGCACATCACGCCGGAAGGTATACAAAATATCGGGCCATCAGTTGAGGTATTGGCGGAGCTGGAAGGGTTACATGCGCATAGGAATGCGGTGACCCTTCGTATGAGTTCTGAACCATGATTTATTAGATTTAAAGATTACCATGATGCTTGTTTCAATCAAGAAATCCATTAATCAAGCGAATCATGGTTCAAAAATTTAGAGAGAAATGTTTAGCATAAATAACATATTAAGAGAAAACATTAAAAACCTTACGCCCTACTCTTCCGCACGCGATGAGTACCAGGGAGAGGCCAGCGTGTTCCTGGATGCTAATGAGAATGCATTCGGCTCACCGCTGGAGCAGCAATATAACCGCTACCCGGACCCGCTGCAGGCCGATTTAAAAAGACGCATTACCGACATTAAAGGTGTGCCGCCACGTAACATATTCGTGGGTAACGGCAGCGATGAGGCCATAGATATCCTGTTCCGGGCGTTCTGCAATCCCGGTGTTGATAATGTAATATTGGTGCCGCCTACCTATGGCATGTACCAGGTATCGGCCAATATTAATGATGTGGCCGTTAAGAATGTTCCGCTTACCGAAGAGTTTCAACTGAATTTGGAAGGCATTGCTGAGGCTATCGACAAAAACACCAAGCTCATATTTATTTGCTCGCCGAATAATCCTACGGGCAATTCCATCAACCGCACCGATGTGGAAACCTTGCTGGCCAATTTTCATGGCATTGTAGTGATTGATGAGGCTTATATCAATTTTAGTCGCCAAAAAACATTTATACAGGAACTGACTGAGTACGCTAACCTGGTGGTGCTGCAAACGCTGTCAAAAGCCTGGGGACTGGCCGGTTTGCGTGTGGGGATGGCATTTGCCAGCGAAGAAATCATTGAGGTAATGAACAAAGTGAAGCCGCCATATAACGTTAACGAAGCTTCGCAACAACTGGCTTTACAGGCGCTGGGTAACGTATCATTGGTTAACGTCTGGATAAAAGAAACGCTTGAACAACGCGACAGGCTGGTACTAACCTTAAAGGATTTCGATTTTGTGGTAGACATCTACCCTTCCGACGCCAACTTCATCCTTGTAAAAACCACCAACGCAAACGGCATTTATGATTTCCTGGTGCACAAAGGCATCATCGTGCGCAACCGCTCGAGAGTAGAATTGTGCGAGGGCTGCCTGCGCATTACTGTAGGCACACCCGACGAAAACGATATATTACTGCAAACCTTACAAAACTATAAATGAGCAACCTGCAAAAAGTACTTTTTATAGACCGCGACGGTACCCTTATCCTCGAAACGCCGGATGAGCAAATAGACTCTTTCGCCAAGCTTACCTTTTACCCGGGTGCGCTGCGGTATCTGCCCAAAATTGCATCAGAGCTGGGTTATGAGCTGGTGATGGTGACGAACCAGGACGGCCTCGGAACGGCATCTTATCCAGAAGATACCTTTTGGCCCGTACAGAATTTCGTATTAAAAACCTTTGCTAACGAAGGCGTAAATTTTTCGAATATCTGCGTTGACCGTACGTTCCCCGCCGAAAATGCGCCAACCCGCAAGCCGGGAACCGGGATGCTTACCCAATATTTTGATACTGAAAAGTACGACCTTAAAAACTCATTCACCATCGGCGACCGCAAGAATGATGTGCTGCTGGCGCATAATCTCGGCGCAAAAGCTATCTGGTTGAATGATGGCTCGAACATGGGGGGTACTGAGTTCAAGGAACATGAGGAAGAAATTGTAAACAGCACAGCCGTACTGCAAACTACCGACTGGCAAAAGGTTTACGAATTTTTAAAGTTAGGCAAACGTGAGTTTGAGCATAGCCGGGTTACCAAAGAGACTGACATCCACATCAAAATAAACCTGGACGGCAAAGGCGATGCAAAGGTATCAACCGGCCTGCATTTTTTCGACCACATGCTCGACCAGATTGCCCGTCACGGCAGCATCGACCTTGAAATTACTGCAAAAGGCGACCTGCATATCGATGAGCACCACACCATTGAGGATACCGGCATTGCGCTTGGCGAAGTGTTTGCACTGGCACTCGGAGATAAAAAAGGCATAGAGCGTTATGGTTTTTGTCTGCCGATGGACGATTGCCTGGCACAGGCAGCCATTGATTTTGGCGGCCGAAACTGGATAGTTTGGGATGCCGAATTTAAACGCGAAAAGATAGGCGAAATGCCGACAGAGATGTTCTTCCACTTTTTTAAATCGTTCAGCGATGCGGCAAAAGCCAACCTGAATATCAAAGCGGAAGGCAGTAACGAGCATCACAAAATAGAGGCGATATTTAAAGCGTTCGCAAAAGCCATCAAAATGGCCGTAAAACGGGACGTTGAGAAAATGGTGTTACCGAGCACGAAAGGATTACTGTAGAAGCCCCCTAACCCCCTAAAGGGGGAACAATAATAGGTTATGAAAAAGAGAATGTTTTTAGGCGCAAGCAATCTGATTTTCAAAAAAGCGGAAGAACTTAGAAATAATATGACTCCTGCCGAAATGTTGTTGTGGGGACATTTAAAAGGCAGTCAGCTTGGTTCAAAATTCAGACGGCAACATCCATTAGGTATATACATTGCCGATTTTTATTGTCATCAGCATAAACTTGTAATTGAAGTTGACGGCAGTATTCACGAAGGTTTTGAAGTGGCTTCTAAAGACATAGAAAGACAGCTCAACATAGAAAATGATGGTATTAGAGTACTTCGATTTAAAAATGAAGAAATATTTAATCAAATTGAAAATGTTTTGGACACAATAAAACAAGTTCTAAACTCCCCCTTTAGGGGGCCGGGGGGCATAGGAATAATACAATACGGCGCCGGAAACATATTTTCCCTGACAGCGGCTTTAGGCAGGCTGGGTATTGGCTATGGCATGATAGCTTCGGAAGAAGATTTTGCCAAATACGACCGCTATATTATTCCGGGTGTAGGTCATGCGGGCGCGGCGATGAGTAAACTGGAACAGACGGGATTGGTACCGGCCATAAAAGCGCTGACAAAACCGGTTCTGGGCATTTGTGTTGGGATGCAGCTGCTGACTGCCTATTCTGAAGAGGGCGATTCGAAGCTGCTTGATCTGTTCCCAATCAAAACTTTGCGATTTGCCAATAGCCCCGGCCACAAGGTTCCCCATACCGGATGGAACCAGGTTTATACCGAACAGGAAAGTGCAATTTTTGCAAATATTCCTAACGGTTCGCACTTTTACTTTGTACATTCATACTTTATTGAGTATAATAAATTATATACTTTATCGTCAACTACTTACAGCAACAAGTTTTCGGCATCAATTATGAGGGATAATTTTTATGGAGTGCAATTCCATCCCGAAAAATCTGGCGCCTATGGTGAAACCTTACTGAAAAATTTTTCAAAAATTTAAAAACATGTACATTATTCCGGCAATTGATATTCTGAATAAAAAAGTAGTACGCCTGCGCGAAGGCGACTACGAACAAGTAACAGAATACGATGTTTCCCTCGAGGAAATGATAGAACGCTACCAATCGAACGGTACCAATTTTATTCATGTCATCGACCTTAACGGTGCTAAAAGCGATTTCAGCAACCAGCAATATTTAGCTGACGTTATCCGCAAAACGGATATGATGATACAATACGGCGGCGGCGTACGCAGTATCGAAAAGGTAAAGGAGCTCATTGACGCCGGAGTTCACCGTGTTATAGTCGGCACACAGGCGCTCACCAATCCGCAGTTCCTGCCTGAATTGGCCAAAGAGATTTGCGGAAAGGACAAGTGCTCTGACCAGGTAATTGTAGCCATCGATGTGCTGGATGAGGTTATCAAATACTCCGGCTGGATGGAAAGCTCGCCGATAAAGCTAATGGACTATGTTGATAAATGCTTAGGGCTGGGTTTCTTCCGCTTCCTGTGTACTGACATCAACAAAGACGGTAAGCTTGGCGGCGCCGGCATCGAGCTTTATGAAAAGCTGCTGGACCATTCTCCGTTTATCAAGCTGATTGCATCCGGCGGTGTAAGCTCCATGGATGATATTGAGAAGTTAAGCCGCTTAAAAGTTGAATCAGTTGTAGTTGGTAAGGCGATTTATGAGGGCCATATTACGATAGAGGATGTGAAGGCGTGGAACCTTGAGTCTTTAATTTCAATTTAAATCGTCATTGCGAGGCTGAATGCTTGCATTCAGCTTCGAAGCAATCTCTGCGCCTTACTGCATAAACCGATAAATTTCATGGTTTACAATATGCCGGCTGCAAGGTTTCCACAATACTAAAGGTTCGTTGAATGTCCTTTGCAGAGGTTGCTTCGTTCCTCGCAATGACGAGTTGATAAATAATAATGCTAAGTAAAAGAATTATACCCTGTCTCGACGTAAAGGATGGCCGCACTGTGAAAGGTGTGAATTTTGTCGATTTGCGCGATGCTGGTGATCCCGTTGAGCTTGCCTGGAATTACTCGCAGCAAGGCGCGGATGAATTGGTATTCCTGGATATCACGGCTACTGTAGAGCGCCGTAAAACCATGGTTGAGTTAGTAAAATCTGTGGCACGCCAAATTAATATACCATTCACGATTGGCGGAGGTATCAACGAAATTGCCGATGCAGATGCTTTATTGAATGCCGGTGCGGATAAAATCAGCGTCAACTCTGCTGCTGTGCGTAATCCTGCACTGATTGATGAACTGGCCAAAGCCTTCGGCGCTCAGTTTGTGGTGATTGCGGTGGATACCAGGGTAATTAATGGTAAAAACATTGTGCATCTGAATGGTGGCCGCCTACCAACAGAAAAAGAATCGCTGGATTGGATTTTGGAAGCCGAAAGCCGTGGTGCGGGGGAAATCCTTTTGACATCAATGGACCACGACGGCACAAAAGCCGGCTTTGATAACCGCTTTTTGAAGGAGGTGAACAAGGCGGTAAATATCCCGGTAATTGCCTCGGGGGGCGCCGGTAACGTGCAGCATTTTGTTGATGTGTTTGAGCAAAGCAATGTGGATGCAGCGTTAGCGGCATCGGTATTTCATTATGGCGAGATTTTGATACCGGATTTGAAAAGGGTATTAAAGACCAATAATATTGAGGTGAGGGAAGTTTAACACTCCCCACTGGCTATCTGCTTCAAATGCTGCCTGTGGAGACACAGGCAGTGGTAAATATAAACCCCTGGCTGTGTTTGCACAGCCAACAGTAAAAGTGCTGCGTGTGGAGAACCAGGCAGTTGTTAGTATATAATATGAATATCGATTTTAATAAAACCGACGGCCTGGTGCCGGTAATTATACAGGACGAGCAAACGCTTGAGGTACTGATGCTGGGCTATATGAACCAGGAGGCCTACGATAAAACCGTGCAGGAAAACATCGTTACCTTTTATTCCCGCTCCAAACAGCGGCTGTGGACCAAGGGCGAAACCAGCAATAACTTCCTGCATGTTAAAAGCATCGCTATCGACTGTGATAACGATACCCTGCTGATAAAAGTTAAAGCTGACGGCCCTACCTGCCATACCGGTTCGCGCAACTGCTTTAATACGGAGTTCAACCAGAACTTTATTATGGAACTGGAAAACATCATCGCCGACAGGTACGAAAACCCGAAAGAAGGCTCGTATGTAAATAAGCTCCGCAATAAAGGGCTGAATAAAATAGCACAGAAAGTTGGGGAAGAGGGCGTCGAGACAGTAATTGCAGCCCTGGCAGAAACGGAAACGGATTTAATCAATGAGTCGTCCGACCTGGTATTCCACTTGCTGGTATTGCTGCGCGAAAAAGGCCTTACCTTAGCGCAGATAGCGAAGAATCTAGAGGAGAGACACAAATAGTTCATGGTTCATAGTTAATGGTTCATAACCGAAAGAGTCGAGAACCAAGAGTCAAGAGTCAAGACAGAAACTCTTGCATCTGATTGAGCTGCTATGAACTATGAACCATCAACTATGAACTAAAAAGCATGGACGCACAAAAAACAGCTGAACTCACCGGGCATGGTAATCCCATCTTTACGCTGGAGCTTTCGCAAAAGCCGGGAATATTGTTTACGGGTGGGAATGATAAGGGTGTAGTGGAATGGAGCCTGGATGATAATGCCTTTATAAAGGTGATGTTCCCTGTGGCTGCGTCTGTTTATGCAATTCACGGGCCTGTGGGGTTACCGTTGCTTTTTACCGGCCTGCGGAATGGCGATGTGTTGGTGTTTGACTTTCTACAGCAGAAGCTGTTGCCGGCGCTTAAACATCATCAGAAACCCATCTTTGATATTAAATCGATAAAAAGAAAAAAAGAACTCTTGGTTGCCTCGGAAGATGGCACGGTTTCCGTATGGAGTATGGAGACTTTTGAGCTTTTATATACTGTGAAGACTTCCACTGATACTATAAGGTGCATCGCTGTATCGCCGGATGAAAAACGTGTGGCCTTTGGCTGTAGGAATAACCAAATCCATATTTATGATTTGGAAGATTATACTTTGCTAAAGACTTTACATGGTCATACCATGTCGGTATTCTCATTGCAATACTCACCCGATGGCAGCCAGTTGGTAACAGGCGGGCGCGATGCGCATGTAAAAATATGGGACACCACATCTTATAACCTTATTCATAATATACCGGCACACCTGTTCGCTGTTAACAGCATCGCGTTCCATCCTTCCCAGCCATATTTTGCTACCGGCAGTATGGACAAAAGCATCAAATTATGGGGTTCAGACGATTTTAAGCTGTACAAAAACATCAGCCGCGATAAAGGCTATGCAAGTCACCAGCTATCGGTAAACAAAATTGCATGGAATGGCGACCGGCTGCTATCAGTTAGCGACGATAAAAAGGTAATTGTTTGGCAGTTTGATTTTGATCATTAAAATGCCTTTTGATTGTGGTGAGCTTATGTGTATAGCGTTTAAGTTCCTCGCTGTAAATGCCCTTATCGTCTATTGAGTCGATTTTAACTTTGCCCGATGCGTGGATAATTTTCTCATTATTCAGCATAATGCCGACATGTACAACTTTTCCTTCGGGATTCTCAAAAAATGCCAAATCGCCCAATTGCGTGTCATGTAGTGAATTCACGTTTTCTCCCTGCTCCACCTGCATGCTGGCATCGCGCAGTAGTTGAACCCCCTGCATCCTGAACACAGCTTGCGTAAAGCCGGAGCAATCGATACCGAAATGGGTGCGACCTCCCCATAAATAAGGTGCATTTAAAAAGGACCTGGCCGTTACGGCAAGGCTTTGTACTTCCCCTATTTCTCCTATTATTTCGAACTTTTCATCACCGATTCGGCAGGTGGTTCCTTCAAGAAACGATAACGAGCTGCCGACCGGTAGGTATAATATGCTATTATTGGCAATTTTCCAGGCTTGTGTTATAGCACGGGTGGTAATGTGTGGAGGTGATTGTACAATACGCTTATATGCCAGGTGACCAAGCATATTAAACTGCAGGCGGCCTATCCAGCCAGGGTAATTATCCAGTGAGGTAACGATTTTCACCCAGTTATCCGTCCATTCTGTAATCTCAAAAGTCTCCCCGAACAAAACCTGCGACACCTGCTCACTGCGTTCGCTTGGTTCTGCCCTTAAGGGTATAACTGAAAGATTACAAATGCCGTATTCCATAGTATTGTAAAAGGCTTACAACGAAACTCAGAAATTAAAGTTTCATTGTACAAAAAAAGGGGAAAGTATCAGCATACCATCCCCCTTCCAGTATTGTAACAGACTTATTACTCATCCATATGAAGCCAGTCTTTTTTGGCTAACAATTCTTCTTTTGTTTCACGTACATCCTCGTCGTCCACACAACAATCTACCGGGCAAACGGCAGCGCATTGCGGCTCGTCGTGAAAGCCTACGCACTCTGTGCATTTATCGGGAACTATATAATAAATGTCATCTGATAATGCAGCCTGGGTTTCCTCAGCATTCAGCGTGTTTCCATCGCCAAAATCGATAACCCCCTTCAGACCGGTTCCGTCCGAAAAACGCCATGCTGCGCCTGCGTCATAGATTGCATTGTTAGGGCATTCCGGCTCGCAAGCTCCGCAGTTTATGCATTCGTCGGTGATTTTAATCGCCATATTTCTTTAATTCTTATAATCTCAATTAACTTTGCCTGCTGTTAACAAACATGCAAATATAACAAAAAATAATTTTAAGGGTTTCAATCCTTACCATATATATGTCAAAAATTGATAAAACAGCACTAATCGAAATATTCTCTCAACTCGGCGCACGCTTATCCCAACCGGACGAAACGCTATCTCAACTGATAAATACTGACCATATTTATAACCCCTGGTTTACGCCGGAGAATGTTTTGCAATCGGTACAGGCCATTGGTGGTATGCTCAACAAGGCTGATTTAACCGAATGGTTAAACAAGTATAATATCGACAACACCAAACCTGTAAAAAAAGTAGGATTGATATTAGCAGGGAATATTCCGCTGGTTGGCTTTCATGATGTTTTATGTGTATTGGTTACCGGTAATTTTGCGCTGATAAAAGCCTCGTCTCAGGATGCACGACTGATTAAACATATCCTGCAAATGCTGACTGACATAGAGCCGGCTTTCGCAGATCAATACAGTTTTGTTGAGCGCCTAGAAAATTTTGATGCGGTAATTGCTACGGGTAGCAACAACTCTTCACGATATTTCGACTATTACTTTGGTAAAGTTCCTAACATCATCCGTAAGAACCGTAACAGCGTAGCTGTATTAACCGGTGATGAAACCGAAGGGCAGCTATTCAATTTGGGGCATGATATTTTTGATTATTTCGGTTTGGGCTGCCGCAATGTATCGAAGCTTTTGGTTCCGAAAGGTTATCGGTTCGATTTCTTTTTTGAGTCGATTGAGAGCTTTAATCCTATCATCAACCATAATAAATACAATAACAACTATGGCTATAACAGGTCGGTTTACCTTGTGGGTAGTCAGCAGCATTTGGATAATAATTTCCTGCTATTGATGGAAAATCCGAGCCTGTCCTCTCCCCTGTCCGTATTATTTTATGAGTTCTATGAGGATTTGGAATCTGTACAGGAGGTATTGAAGGGACAGTCTGAAAACATTCAGTGCGTTGTGAGTTCTACGCCTTTAAATATCGGTAATCAAGTGGTTGATTTCGGCCAAAGTCAGCATCCGGCATTATGGGATTATGCTGATAATGTGGATACGATGGCGTTTTTAACAGAAATTAAGGGGTAGCATGTGACACCCCTTAAAACTTACGAAGTTTTTAAAACTTCGTAAGTTTCTCCGTAAAGCGCGGTTTATCCGGTAAAGCCAAATGCCGGCTCTAGTTTTCCTTTCCCGATAACGTCAGCGGCACGCCTGTGGGATAAGCCTGGTATAACACATAAGTTCCCTTTGTATCAGTAGCGGCATCTACGCGTTGCATGCGTTTGCCTTGCCACACCCAAACACGTTTCCATTCGGGGGACACATAGGTTTTGAGCGTTAAAGGCATATCGTACATAGCTTTATCAAGGGTATGATTCAGGCTGATGGCTATCTTGTCGCCTTTTTGAATGTGCTCCACTTTGGCGTGTTCTTTTTCGCGCATGTATTTGGCTACATCGCCGAAGGTTGCTATCCATACCTCGCTCTGCCTGTTTTTGATATATTGGAAATAATCGTCGAGCGTAGTGTGCGAAAGCGCCTCGTACCCAAGATTATCAACCCCGTGAAACACCAATACTAACCACGTATCTTTTCTTTCTACTGCGGTATCTACCCAACTTTTCATTAAAGGCAGCGGTGTTTTGGTTGTTGCGCCGCGCTGCCACTGTACATAATCTTTACCTGGTTTACCGGGGATTTCATTGCTGGCGCGATCAATTTCCTTTAGCCATGGCTCGGGCATGCGGTTGCGCAGCGCAGGGTAAATTTTATAAGCAATTTTCATTACCCGTTCATTCTCATAACCATAAGGTACTTCTGAAGAAAAGGTGTACTTCTCTCCCATTTTATCCTTTATTTCCTCTTTACTCTTTTCTAATTCATAGTGAATATTTACAGAATCCAGCCCCGGCATGCTGGCGTGGGTAATAGAGTGACTGGCAATTTCGTAACCCCGGCCGCCATAATTACGCAGGTCTTCCCAGGTCAGGCCGTCTTCCTGTAAAACTTCATCGCAGGGCTGATAGCCCTGTTTAAACTCGCCGGCACGTACTTTTTGATAAAGTGTATCCATTATTTTAAAAGCGCGGTCTTTGTGTTTTGGATTATCATAAGCACTGGCAGCACGAGTAACATAAGTAATGGTGCCTTTATAGCCCAGGTATCCGCCTGCCGAGCATCGCTCCAAAAAATTCTTGTCGTTTGTGGGGATGGTCGCTGATTCCTTGATAATGGTCTTTACCGGGCGACCGATAAATTTGCCATGATATTTTGACCCGGGAATACCGCCGGTGATCACAAAAAAAGTAGCGGGAATTCTAAGCCTTTCCATTATCGGCAGCGCGTATTTAAACTGGTTTATCGAGCCATCGTCGTAAGTGAGGGACACTGCACCGTTTTTGCCGTATTGCCATTTGGTGATTTCGGTGGTGCCTGCGGCGGCCTGTTGCGCATTGGAGAGAATGGGCTGCAAACATATAGCGATTACAGCCAGGCTTTTGATTACTGCGTTCATATACCAAATTTAACGCAAATAGGTTAGTTTGTAAATAATAGCAGGAAAGTTACAATGGGGATTTGCGAGGCATTGCGCAATGGCGATCGTTCAAACTAATATCGCAGGCAGTTAAATGCCAAAGTATCATGCGCCTTTGGGGCTAAAGCCTATGTTCAATTTAATCTGAATCGTCGGTTAAAACCGACGGCAATTAGTAATCCTCTTTTTATATTGCCGTCGGTTTTAACCGACGGACTGTAGTGCAACCAAACAGGGCTTTAGCCCAAATTTGCAAATTGGTTTAAAGCAGGCTATTTATCCAGGCTGATATTTATCCCAACTTCTTTTCCATTAAACCCTACCGGGTTCTTCTCCAAAAAGCGTCTTAATTTACTGCCGTTGCTTCGGTGGGTTGCGTACATCGTTCCATCAAACAACAATAGAAAAATGCCTTGTGGTATCAGCGCCGTTCCGTAGCCTTTAAGCTGCGCCGAGCCATGCGTAATGCCGCGATGATTGAGGTAGATGCCGGTGCCGATATAAACCAAATCAAGCCCGCCATTAACTAGAAATATCTTTTCGATTTTCTGCTGGGCCTTCAATGTTTCAGCGGCGGTAAGCTGTTTGTTATTATTGCCGGTATAACCCAGGATAGCAGCGCCAAGGTTGGCGGCGCCCCAAATAGTTGTCATCTGGTAAAAGTATTTATTCTGTCCGCCTTTAGAGCTTGCCCAGCCTGCAGCGCCAACGCCGATGTTAGCAATAGCCCAGCTTCCAAATACGGTCATGCCTGTTTTGGTGGTGTGATAACGCGTATTATTAAAATAGTGAAGCGAATCCTGTGCGGTTGCAAAGGCGCTTATTAAAAGCAGGACAGCGGTAAGACTTTTTTTCATAGCGGCAAATTTGTAACGATAGGTACGTACAAATTTACCCAATGGTTTCTATGGTTTCATTATCTGTTCCCCAGGCGGTAACTACAAGGTGGCGTGGTTCTGCATTGTTGCGGTGCTCGCACAGGTAAATACCCTGCCAGATACCCAGCGCCAGCCGGCCATTGCGGATAGGAATGGTAACGGAGCTGCCCAATAACGCCGCTTTCAAGTGTGCGGGCATATCGTCTGGGCCTTCGTCATCGTGGCGGTAATCGGGGTCGTTTTCTTTTACGGTTTTATTGAAATACATCTCAAAATCCTGCCTGACGGTCGGGTCGGCATTTTCGTTGATAGTGAGCGACGCCGATGTATGCTGGATAAATACCTGGCAAATACCCGCCGTCAGCTCGCTTATCTGTGGCAGGGCCAGTGTAATTTCTGATGTGATAAGGTGAAATCCTCTTCTTCTTTCTTTCAGCACTAATGCCTGCTGGTACATTCTCATCATGTCGGCTAAGTATATCGTTATTTAAAATTACGCAATATTTATACCAATAAACATACGGAATTACCACAGGCCTGCGACCTGTGCTGGGGAATTTCAGCCCGTTGGGCCTTGGACAGACGTTAGTAAAAGACCCAATGTGGCCGGCACATTCCGGCACAGGTCTGCGACCTGTGCCATTTACCCGTCAGTATTGTGACCAAAACCATAATTTTCCATTTTCTTACCGGAATATCAATCCCTATCTTTACAATTCCTTAACAAAACAATCTTTCATCAATGAAAAAAGCCTTAATATTTACGCTTCTCTGTGGTTTTTGCAGTGCTGTATTTGCACAAAACGGGCAAGAAGCACCCGTTTCTATCGCTAACAACGGTAAACTATGGGGTTCAATCTACCAGCAGCGTGCCGCAGAATATAAAGCACTGTGTTTCCAGGCTTATAATATCGCCAGGTTACGGCTGGAAATCGCCCTTAAGAAACGTCATCAAAAACCATTGGCGATAATAACCGATATCGACGAGACGCTATTGGACAACAGCCCAAACACAGCCGGCCAGGCGATACAAAACAAAGGCTTCGACCAGCAGGCCTGGCATGCATGGACCGCAAAAGCCATTGCAGATACCGTGCCCGGTGCGCCTGCGTTTTTTAAATATGCAGCGTCAAAAGGTGTAGCGGTGTATTATATAACCAACCGCGATGAGGATGAACGTGAGGCTACGTTAAAAAATCTTCGCCTTTATCATTTGCCGTACGCTGACAATAAGCACCTTACATTAAAAACCACCATATCAAGCAAAGAAACGCGGCGCATGGATGTTTTAAAAACCCACGAGGTTGTGCTGTATTGCGGCGATAACCTGCCTGATTTTAACAAACTTTACGATGCGCCTTATACCGAACAAAGCCGTGCTGCTGCTACCGAAAAGCTCAAAAAGTATTTTGGTGATAAGTACATCGTGATACCTAATATCGGTTACGGCGATTGGGAAAGTGCTTTGTTAAGAGGCGCAGCCACCGATGCGCAAAAAGATTCGGTAATTAAGGCGAAGGTTAAAACCGACCTTAAGTAAATACGCAATCGTCCCAATTAGGGGTGTGAAAGCGGTAGTTTAATTCTAACGGCAGTACAGTGCTATCGATAATCTTCCATGCGTTCAATTCGTCAATAAATTGCGGGGCATCCAATGTGGCCTGCGCCGTTGCCCGTGTGTAAAAAGTCATTTTTGCGGGATGATGCGGGGCGACGCCATTAATGATCAATCCGAATTTATTTTGGCTGATGATGGCTTGAGTTATACCAATGCAATCATCAAGGTGAACCAAATTTACAGGCGACTGTCCGTTAGGTATATCTTTTTTCCCGGCGAAGAAACGGCCTGGGTGCCTGCCCGGACCAACTAATCCGCCAAAGCGTACTATCGTAGTTTTCAAAGCAGACTGACCGCTGAATAACCCTTCAGCCTGCAATAACAATGTGGCTGATTTCGAATCAGGTGTATCAACTTCCGTTACTCTACTGCAATTTTCGCCATACACCGCAGTTGAGCTGATGTAAATTACCTTTTGAACTTTATGACGAACGGTTGCGTCTATTATTCGTTGTATTTTGGGCAGATAATCGCCGCCTTCGCCGTGGCGGGTTCGGGGCGAAATACTGACAATCAAGACATCGCAAGTAAAAAATCCAGGCTCGTAGTTTTCTTCGTCGGCTTTAAAGTTAACAAGGAATGGTTCGATGCCAAGTTCAGCGAGGGTCTCCAACTTTTCTGTTGATGTGGCCGAGCCTTTTACTTTATAACTATCGTTCATTAACGCCAGCGCCAGCGCTTTGCCATACCACCCGCAGCCTAAGATACTTATTGTCATTATCGGCAAAGGTAACGTAATATGGCATTCGTGTCACAGGCCTGCGACCTGTGCTGGAATGTGTCACCCCTTTGGGGCTTTTAATAAGGGTTTCACGGTTAACAGAACGAAATATCCCGGAACAGATCGCTGGTCCTGTGCTAATGGCGCTTTATAAGATTCACCCCTGGTAAGCCATCGATTTCGACAATTCCTCGTTCAGCTTAAACTCATGCTCCAGCACCTCGAGCTTGTTCATGGCGCGGTTGTAGGCATCCTCGCCCAATAATAAATGTACAGGAGGATTCTCCTCACCGGCTATACGGATAATAGCTGCCGCGGCTTTTTCGGGGTCGCCGGCTTGTTTGCCATCCATTTGCAGGTAACGAGCGTGTGAATCTCTGACCTCTGCATAGGCATCAATCGGATTTTTAGCTATCACCAACGAATCGCCGCTTAAAAAATTTGTGCGGAATGCACCCGGTGCAACCACTGTCACCTTTATGCCCATTGATTTTACATCTTCGGCCAAAACCTGCGAAAGCCCGATTACCGCAAACTTGGTAGCCGCATACAAAGCCCAGCCTGTAGCAGGGGCAATACCGGCTACCGATGAGATATTGATGATATGCCCCGATTGTTGTCCTCTTAAATAAGGCATAGCTGCACGGATAACGTTCAAGGTTCCGAATACATTCACGTCGAAGCTCTCGCGGGCTTCTTCATCGGTCAATTCTTCAATACTGCCACCGATACCGTAACCGGCGTTATTGATAACTACATCCAGTCCGTTAAATGTGTTATAGGCCGTCTCAATGGCGTTCGCTACGCTTTTATCGTCGGCCAGGTTTGCATAGAGCGGCAGAAAGTTTTCGGATACTTCGCCGGCAGCCTTCAACAGGCTATCCACATACCTGGATGTTGCCGCAACTTTTTGCCCGGCGGCGAGTAATTGCTTAACCAGGCTCAGCCCAAAACCCTTGGACGCGCCTGTGATAAACCATACCCTGCTTTTGTTTTCATAATTGCTGTTGTTTTTCATAATGCAAAAATACCATCGCAAAAAAGGCGACCGCTTGCATCATTCAAACCAATACTTACAAAATTCAAACAATTCTATAAACAGAGGGCGGATTAGTGGTTTGTTTTTTAAAGAAGTTATTGAAATGGGCGGGCTCTTCGAACCCGAGGCAGTAGCTGATTTCAGACACATTCCAGTCGGTATGTTTCAACAGGGCAATGGCTTCATTGGTGAGCCTGTCGAAAATATGCTCGGTAGTGGTTTTACCGGTTGTTTTGCGGATAGCACGATTAAGATGATTTACATGCACTGCTAACCTTTCTGCAAAGTCACTCGCAGAACGTAAGGTAAACCGCTGCGAAGGCGACTCGATAGGAAATTGTCTTTCCAGCAGCTCGGTAAACACGGCTGTAATACGAGAATTGGCATCCGGGTGCTTATAAAGCGCCTGGGCAGGCTCAACCTTCATTGCATAGTGAAACAGTTCGGTAACATAGTTACGCAGCAGGTCGTATTTGAATTTATAGTCCGATTTTATCTCAGTCAACATTTTCTCAAATATCTGGCCTACATACTCATATTGGGTACCGTCCAGAATATATGAGGGATTGCCGCCGGGCGTCAACATCGGCATTTCGCTGAGGTGGCCACGAATAAGGTCCGCAAAAAAAGATTCGCGGAAAATGCAGAAATAGCCCTGCCAGTCGGGGCTGATGTGCTCAATGGTATAAGGCACCTGCGGGTTGAAAAATATCAGGGCCATACCGTTTATCTCAATACTTTTCTCGCCGTAGTGGTACACATTGTGTCCCTTTATCAGGCTTATCTTGTAAAAATCCCGGCGACTGTATTTCGGCGGCGTTTTGGCATTGGCCCCCATAAATTCTTCCGTGCGGAACACATTGAAATGCCCGATGTCATTGCTCAGGTTTTCGGGCAACCAGTTAAATTTATGCTTATAAAATTCGTCCAGTGTTTCAACGGTAGTCATAAAGCAAAATTACATAATTCAAATAATGGATTGTAATGAGAGTGTAATAAATGTGATAATTATGCCTTAACAAACAAGTAATTAATGGTTAACAGATGATTAGAAATTAGTTAATCAGAGGCTGGAAATTGGGTAACCGCAACCATACTTATCCATAACGCTGGTCAAAATTGGACTGATGGTAAAACCACGAAGTTTTTGAAACTAAGTTTCCGGTATGTCACTAATCCATAAAATCATTAGAATCGCTTAATCCCGGTTCCGCTTTACCCACACTTTGATCTCCGACGCCTTCTGCCCTGCTTCTGAAAACGGAACCAGCACTACTTTTTGCGGCTTGTCATTTACGTTCACCTGTATGTCGTAGGCTTGCTTCCAGTCCCAGTCCTGCGGTAGGGTTGCTTTGGCATCGGTTAATATTTCGTCATTGAGAGCGTTTACTTCTTTTAACGAGCCGATAGCAGGGTTTAGTAATTTATCTACGGCCATTATCTGTGGGCCGCGTTTAAAGGCTATGGAATTTGGATAGGACAATCCACCCGGCAGTACCTGTAAAGGCATGTTAAAGGTAATGGCGATATGGTCGCCTGGGTTCCATTTCCTGTTGATGTTTAGCAGTTCACCCTTTTTACCATGCCATTGTTTATCGCCGACTGTCGCCGTAAAGTTTTCAGACCATTCCGGCACGCGGAAATTGATAGCAAATGCGGTCGGTTTCGATGGGTTAACGGTATAATCTATCTTACCATCCAGCGGGAATTTAGTGACTGCTTTCAATTTCAGGCTAATCATCGATTTATCATTTGCAGTGATATTGGCAGAAGCGTCGCCATTTTCATACATCAAAACAGTAAATACACCGCTTATCTTCCCTCCCATCATTTCGGGGATTAGTGATATGCCGCGCGGCACGCTGGACAGGCAGCAGGAAAATCCCTGGTCGCAGCGGTAAGGTTTTGCTCCCTGCAATGCGGTATAATAGCTTACGCAGCCGGTTTGCGGGTTTTCGGCAGCGAACAGGTGATTATAAACCGAACGCTCCAGCTCTTCGGAGTATTTTGGTTCGCCGGTTATTTGCAGTAGTTGCAGGTTAAACTGTATCCAGGTTACGGTAACGCAACCTTCGCCCATCTTGTCATCGTTTTCTGCACGCAAAACATGCGGCTCGCGGAAGATTTCATTATCACTGGAGGTTCCGGTGATATACAGCCTGTTCCTGGTGATGTCCGTCCATGCAGTTTGTAGCAGCGAAAGGTATTTTTGCTCGCCGGTAAGCTTATAGTATTTCAGTATCCCTAAAAAGCAGGAGAGCATTTCATAAGCCTTAGCATCGCCAACCTTCGTAACATCGCCATATTTTTCAAGCTGACTGATAATTTTCGGCCCGGTGGGCTGCTCAAAAGCACGGAAAATATACTGGCAGAAATCGATGTAGCGTTTGTTACCGGTATAGCGGTATAAATCCACCATCGGCTCCAAAATACTGCCGGGGGCAAGACCGTTATGCTCGCCGGCAGTCATCAAATCGCGTTTGCCCGGCTCGTCGCCAAAGGTGCGGCAAATTAAATCTGCGGCACGTTCCGCAGTTTGCAAAGCGGGCTTGTAGCCGGTCACCGAATAATAATTCAGTAAACCAATAATGGCGTATTTATGCGCCCACACATCCCATTCCGTCCAGCGGTCTTTTAACAGGTAAGTACCAAGGTAACCATCCGGCATCTGGCAGGCGATGTATTTGCGCACCATATCATCCATCAAATGCTTTATCCTTGCGTCCTGCGTGTATGCATAGGTTTTTGAAGCAGAAAAGAGGAATTTACCCACGTGCTCTCCTATCCATGTCTGTGAGCCAGGACGATGCTTGAAACCTGACAATAATATCCCTGAGTCTATCTGTAGCAGCCTTTTCTCCAGGTTTACATCCATCCGGTAGCCCAGCAATCCGCCGATTTGCTGGTAATAAGCAGGTGTGTATTTATCCGCTATTTTATTGGGAATGATTGGCCCGTAAGTTTTTATGGGAATAGCAAAAGCTTGCAGGTAAACAGTTAGCACAAAAATCAGGGCGGACAATTTTTTCATACCGGTGAATATTTATTACAAGGTAGGATATTTCCGATAATTTATTATCCGGCGCCTTGTGGGTAATAAATAAGCCGGGAACATTGCTGCTTCCGGCTTATTTGTCTGAACTAAGATTCGTAAGAGTTCGGGATTGTAGGATTTATGTCGATAGGAGCTATTCTTAAACCTTCGACCCGGCCTTTTTCATAGCGATGGGTTTAAAACCCATCGCTATAATTGAGATTCTCTTTAGTAAAAATGAAATCTCCCTATTTTATATCTCAATCATCTTCAAATTTTCAAATCGACGCATCTTCAAATCACATTCCTTACAGCATCATTCCGCCTGATACCTCGATGCGCTGGCCATTTATCCATTTTGCATCATCGGTACACAAGAAAGATACCACTCCGCCTATATCGTCCGGCAACCCCACGCGCCCCAACGCGGTAACGCTGGCCACCTGCTTGTTGATTTCTGCATTATCCCTAACCCTGCCGCCACCAAAATCGGTTTCGATAGCGCCGGGAGCCACGATGTTTGCAGCAATGCCGCGCGCGCCAAGTTCTTTAGCCAGGTAACGTGTAAACACCTCGACAGCGCCTTTCATAGAAGCATAAGCTGATGAACCGGGGAAGCTAAACCTTGCCAGTCCGCTTGAAATATTGATAATGCGGCCGCCGTCGTTGATAATCGGCAGCGATTTTTGAGTAAGAAAATAAACGCCTTTAAAATGAATATTAACCAGGTTGTCGAAATCCTCTTCGGTAGTAGCGGCAACCGGGTTGTAGTAGCCTGTACCGGCGTTATTTATCAAAAAATCGAAATGAGTGGTGTTAAAAGTATCTTTCAGCACGACCTCAACCTGTTTTAAAAATCCGTCGAAGCTTTTAATATCGCCAACGTTTAATTGCAGGGCTGCGGCTTTTTGGCCGGCTTTTTCTATTTCTGCGACAACTGCGTCAGCTTCGTCTTTTTTGCTATTATAGGTAATTATTACATTGATGCCTTTTTTAGCCAGGCTCAGAGCCATGTTTTTGCCAAGTCCGCGGCTGCCGCCGGTTAATAAAGCTATTTTACTGTTTTCCATTTGCTGTTTATTTTATAAGTCAAAGGTAGCGTGCGAATAAGGGTGAGCGTTTGCAAAGTTCAATCCAATGTTTGTAAAATTCAAATCCATGTTGTAATAATGCACAGGCCTGCGACCTGTGCTGGGGTGTGTCGCCCCGTTGGGGCTTTGGCTTTGGTGCTACTTAAACTTTAATTACCAGCACTGCTGTGTAAACACGTTTAAAATAAAGAGGATCAATGGCTCATAGGGCCTACCGCTTTGTAGAAAAATATCAAACGAAATCATTGCCTCGTAGAGGTTACCCAACCACCAGGCAAGTAACAAATTTATCCCTTGGCGCAGTGCATATCGATGCAGGGTAACCTCTACGAGGCAATAAAAACCATCGTCACATAGCTATAAAGAGGTAGGCCCTACGGGCCATTAGAAGTGCTGTATAAAAGTCATATACTAACTACGCTTGCGACATTACATTTTTGCGACGAGACTACGCCCTAAACGTTACCGGCGCCATCTGCGTTTGCTTTCTGAAAAAATTCGAGAAATGCGCTACTTCCTCAAAGCCAAGGCTAAATGCAATTTCAGATACATTCCAGTCTGTTTGTTTCAGCAGGATTTTGGCCTCCTGTATAATGCGGCCGCTAATCAGGTCGGTTGTTGTTTTGCCGATGTGTTCCTTTAATACTTTATTGAGATGATTTACATGCACGGCCAACCTGTCGGCGAAATCTTTCGCCGTGCGTAATTGCAGTTTTTGATGGGGTGATTCTATCGGGAATTGCCTTTCCAGCAATTCAATAAATAGCGAGGAAACACGTGCCGATGCCGTGTGGGCGGGGTGTAACAAAGTGGCTGGCTGCAGCTTCTGTCCGTAGTGAATAAGCTCAAGCACATAATTGCGTAACAAATCGTATTTGTAAACATAATCCGATGATATCTCTTTGTACATCTTTTTGAAGATGTGGGTGATATCTTCTGCGGCTTCATCAGTTAATTGGAATACAGGATAACCGCCGGGCTGAAATATCGGCAGCTCGTCAAGCACCACGCCGCCCTTGTTTTGGGTTAAAAAATCGTGGGTAAAAATGCAGAAGTAGCCAAACTGGTTATCATCCTGCGGCAGCCAGTGATAGGGTATTTTGGGGGTTGCAAAAAGCAAAGCGTTCTTTTCTATGTCGATAACCTTATCCGCATATTCTGCCTTATTGCGGCCGCTGATGCAGCTTATTTTGTAATAGGCGCGGCGGTTATAAGGCATTACATTCCGCTTTTTTAGGTTGGCGTGTACCTCGTCAATCTTAAATACATTAAAATGGCCTATCTCCTTATTGATATCCGGCGGGATAAGCGATGAGGTTTCCTTGTAAAAGTCTTCAAGCGTGGTAACTTCCATGGCTGCCTTTATTTGCAAAATTCAAATACACAACAAATATAGGCTTAAAGTTTATAATCTTTCATCCGTATACCCAGCAGTATATTTAAGATACCGGTTACGATGAAAGCGGCACCTGTCCAGATAACGATGGTTGCGGCTCCGAATACGGGATTGGCAATAACCATAATCCCGAACAACAATACGATGATCGCTCCGGCAAGTACCCATATGGGCCGGCGGGCAAACCTGCGGAAATTAATAATTGACAAGCCGCGGAATAAGAAATATACGCCCATAATAACCCTTAGCACATCCATACCGGCGGCCAGGTGGCTCACCAATACCAGGCCGATCACTAAATCCACTAAACCAACAAAAAGATGCCATCCCCTGTTGGCGGCTCCTTTATCCTGGTAAGCATGTAGCAACTCCGACACGCCGACCAATAATATCACCAGCCCGAACGTAAAGCTAAGCGCTAGGTAAGCGCTAACCGGCGACATAAATATATAAATACCCACCAGGGCCAGCACTACCCCTCTGAGTACAAAAACCCACCAATGGCGCAGGCTGCGGTCGACTGTAATTTCCATAGCTAATTTTCTTTAATAAATTGTGGCTGCCCGTCAAACAAAATACTTCTTATAAATATTTATCTTTAAGCTATTCAACCAAGCCCCATCTGAATCTATGTTATTAACAAAACAACAAATACTTCGTTTGCAGTTTATTGCGACTTTTATGCTGACGGCTTTAATAGCCGCTGCCAACGGCACCAAACCGGGGAAAGATTCCCTGTTAAATCAGCGCGATATTTTAGCTACCATGCGTAAGGTTGCCGACTGGCAGCTGAAGGATTGGAAAGTGAACGGGCCTAAACACCCAAGTTACGATTGGACAAACGCAGCCAGCTATGCCGGCATATATGCGCTGGGCACTATGCGGGGCAATAACGGGTATCTCGACCCTTTAATCAGGATAGGCAAAAAACTAAACTGGCAAACCGGCCCGAACCGTTTTGTAGCCGATGATTATTGCATAGCGCAAACCTATGTGCAGCTATCCATGAAATATCACGATAAATCGATGATACAACCCTTTATTATGCTGGCAGACAGCATTGTCGCCAAGCCACACGATAAATCGATTGTTTGGAACAATGCAGCAAATATTGACGAATGGGCCTGGTGCGATGCGCTGTTTATGGGTCCGCCCGCGCTAAGCTACCTGAGCATCGCCACCAAAGACCCAAAATACCTGAATACTGCCACTAAGCTATGGTGGAAAACCACCAATTACCTGTACGATAAAAAGGAGCACCTATTTTTCAGGGACAGCAGGTTTTTTACAAAAAGGGAAAAGAACGGAAAGAAAGTATTTTGGTCGCGCGGAAACGGCTGGGTTATGGCAGGACTGGTACGGGTTATGGAAAATATCCCGGCGAGCAATCCCGAACGAGCTAAATTTGAGAAACTATATAAGCAAATGGCCCAAAGAATTGCCGCCTTACAGCAACCCGATGGCAGCTGGCATGCCTCCCTCCTGGACCCGGCAAGCTATCCGGTTAAAGAAACCAGTGGAACGGGCTTTTATTGCTATGCCCTGCTTTGGGGCCTAAACCACGGGCTGCTGGATAAAAGTTATTGGCCGGTTGCGAAAAAGGCCTGGGCAGCTATTTCCTCATCGGTACACCCGGACGGTATGCTGGGCTTTGTGCAGCAGGTAGGCGAAAGCCCGGATGCGGTTAATGCCGAAAGTACCGAGGTGTATGGTGTGGGTGCGTTTTTATTGGCGGGCGCGCAGTTGTATAAGTATGTGGGAAGCCATTCGGATTTAAAATAGGAAATTATTTATAGGGACAGGTTGGAATTTGCATGTTTGAACCCTGCATAATGACGCAGGGCGATGCCCTGCGCTGATAGAATATGCCCCGTCAGGGCGAGGGAATATTATTTATATTGGTGCAATATCTTTCCATTGACTACACATAAGCCCTGAAGGGGCGTCAATCCGTCAGCGATGGGCATCCACAGCCGTTAACCTAAGGACAATTTATCCTTTGTAGCGGGTTAAAGCCCCACCTAAATCCTCCCCGGTTGGGAGGACTTTAAAAAATCGAACGCCACCGCAGCTAAAGTCTCCCCTACCG
>Ga0105239_10000760_pt1 | contig 45542 bp, 32 predicted proteins | sample KBSC44metaG_FD_92761 | JGI IMG/M metagenome (GOLD analysis project Ga0105239, IMG submission 92761) | Corn rhizosphere microbial communities from Kellogg Biological Station, Michigan, USA - KBS C4-4 metaG | ecosystem: Host-associated > Plants > Roots > Rhizosphere > Soil | place: Michigan, USA...
CCCAGCACCCACCCCCATCCGCCGCATGTGTTGACCCCGCTGGTGGGAACGCTCGTTCAGCTCCCGGTAGCTCAGCGAACGTCCTTCATACACCACCGCTACCGCCTCCGGACGCTCCACCGCCTGACGCTCCAGCAGATCGATGATCGTTCCCACTTCACCGTAGTCGACCGCAGTATCGTTGAATTGCTTTAGTAATCGCTGTTGTTCCTCCTCCGTTGTCAGACAAAGCGATCCTGCAGTCCTGCTCCCTTCCGTACAGATCGTATCGATAAACCGCAGAAAGGTGTTGCCGAAAAACTGAATGAACGCCTCATCCCAATTCCCTCCCGAGCAAAGCAGATCGATCTGCAACGATTCCTGAAAAAAGACCATGGCCACCATCGGGATCCCCGTATTCTCATGCACACTTTGCAAACGGATACCGAGATCCGTGAACGACCGGGTAAGTTCCGTACCGATCGGATAATTTTCAATGACCGCGATGCAATCAAAGAGGTCATCCGCGGGTCTGATATTCATCAGCCGTTTGATCTCGGCATAAGGAGTGGTCTGGAAGGGTGTCCTGAGCAGCAGGTCGCCATAAACGGACCGGATGATGTCCAACAGGATCTGATCATCCGTTGTGCAAATCCTGAGCGGGATCGTATTGATGAAATTGCCAATGACCTCTTCACCTCCGTGGACAAAGGGATCCCGTGTGGATACGGTAGTCCCGAATACTATGTCCTTTGAATTGCTGAACTGTTGCAACAACAATCCAAGGGCCGAATAGATGACGCTTGCACCGGTCACTTTATTCGAGGCGGCAAACCTACGGAGCCGATCCCCGGGCATGGAAAGGCTAACCTTCTTTATCTGGCCGGCAGGACCGGACTCCACGGCGCTCTTTGGAAAAGAACCCGCCCCTTTGTAGCCCTGCAGATAGTTCTTCCAGTAAAGAAGCGCCTCCGTGGGATTGGCACAGTCCCTTACCGCGCGTTGCAACTCTTTATAGGGGAGTTTCGCGGCCAGCGTCACCGAAGCCCCCTTCTTTAACTCCGTATAACAAAGGAACAACTCCTTCAGGAAGATACTACTGCTCCAGCCGTCATAAAGCAAATGATGATGGGTAACGCTAAAGATCAGCCGGGAATCGGCCAGCCGGATCAATTGAAGCCGTACCGGCAACCGGGAAAGGTCGAAGCGTCTGCTCCTGCATCGGTGGAGATGTTCTTCGGCAAGCCCATCCGCTGCTGCCGGCTCCTGTCCGGAAAGATCGATATGCTCGATATCCAACGGACAATCCTTTAAGATGATCTGCAGCGGCAATGAGATCTCTTCCCACCGGAAGACCGAACGCAGGGCTTCATTTCGCGCCTGGACGATCCGGAGTGCCCGCTCCAGTATATGCACATCGAGGTCCTCCGAGACGATAAAGGAGACCTGGACGTTATAACGACTTACATCGTCATCGTTGAGATAGTGAAACAACATTCCCTTTTGGATCATGTTCATTTCGAGGATCTCCTGAACATTCGACCGTTGCAGATTTTCTATCATAAAAAGGCATGTAAAGAATAGTCCCGGGCATCCCGGGTAATGGAAATGCAGAAGTAGCCGTACTTTGACGGAAGCGATCGGGAGCCGGCTATGACCGGTCTATTCCCTTCTCAGGCTTTTTACGGGGTTCATCAGGGCGGCCTTGACCGACTGGAAGCTGATCGTGAAAAGACCGATCAGGGCAACCAGAATGCCGGCACTGAGAAATATCCACCAATTGATGGTGACACGATAAGAATAATTCGCCAACCAGCTGTGCATACCCCACCAGGCGACAGGAAATGCAACAAGCGCCGAGATAGCGATCAATTTCAAAAATTCTTTGGATAACAGAGTTGTAATACTCGCGGCACTGGCTCCGAGGACCTTGCGAATGCCGATCTCGCGGGTCCGCCGTTCTGCCGTATATGCCGCCAGGCCAAAAAGTCCCAGACAGGAAATGATAACAGCCAGCATGGCAAAGGTGCCGGCCAATTTACCGACCTGAGCCTCCGATTGGTACATCCCGGCAAACTGATCGTCTACGAATTTGTATTGAAACGGATAACCAGGGTTGTTCTTCCTTACGGCCTTCTCCATTCCCTCGAGATCCGCCACCGGATCCGTTCCGGGTTTTAGCCGGGCATAAATAAGATCGGCACGACCTTTACCGGTCGAAAAGAATATTACCGGGTCCGGTTTCCCATATATATCCCCATAAAGATAGTCTCCGACTACACCGATCACCCGGTAGTTCCGAAGCGTCGTCTGATCGTTCTCATCGGGATACTGGATGATCTTGTCCAAAGCGCTGCCCTTGCCCATCAGCCTGGCCAGGGATTCGGTAACAAGAACATCCAATGTGTCCAATCTGCCGTCCTCGCTGAAATTATGTCCTTCTACCAACTTCATGCCGGTTGTCGAAAGGAATTCGGGGCTGATCTTGCGGAAAGAGATCGACACCTTATTGTTCGGATCCTTACCCAACCATTTGAATTGGTCGTCATTATTTCCGCCATAAATTACGGAATGGTTGGCAAGCGCCGCATCGGCGATAAGGCCGGCGCCCAGCAGATCCTGTTTTATCGGATAAAATTTCTTAGTCGCGTCGCCGCTCAGGTTGATCTCTACGAGGTTTTCCTTGTTGAACCCGAAATTCCTCGTCTTCACATGTTGTATCTGCTGGTAAATGATGAACGTACTGATGATAAATACAATGGAAATTGTGAATTGCAGCACGACCAGTCCCTTCCGGATCAGAGCGGCCGATCCCGCTTTCAACTTCAGGCCTTTCAGAACAAAGACTGGGTTAAAGGACGAGAGATAGACCGAAGGATAGCTTCCGGCTATCAGGCCACAGATAATGGCGATGATCAATAGAAAAACGAGATGCGCGGGCGACCCCAATCCCAATGTCAGATGTTTACCGACCAATTGGTTAAAAGACGGTAAAGCGATTGCAATGATGGCGATGGAGAGGATCGCCGCAAAAATGGACATCGACAGGGACTCGCTGATGAACTGGAAAGCCAGTGACCCTTTGCGGGCGCCCAGGACCTTCCGTACCCCAACCTCTCTTGCCCGTTTCTCGCTGCTTGCGGTAGCGAGATTCATAAAATTTATGCAGGCGACGAGAAGGATGATCCATGCGATGGCGGATAGCTTGCGGACATATTCGATCCTCCCACCCGCCGTCTGTTTTCCATTGTCGAATTGATCATGCAACCGCCATTCCTTCATCGGGAACAGGAAGGCGTGCCCTTTGGCATCCGCGGCTTTTCCCTGGATATAATTAAACAGCTTCGCATTGATGGGCTCCGGCCTGGTCCCCGGTTGCAGTTCCACATAAGTCAATGGCGTATTGCTTGTCCACAGATTGGAATTCTGGTTTTGCCGGAAGAAGATGTCAAACGGCGCAAGCCATTCGAATTGCAGGGTAGAGTTCTCCGGGGGGTCTTTGACCACGCCCGTTACCTCATAATTCTGGTTATTATCTACCCTTACCACCTTCCCGATCGCGTCGGAGACCTCACCAAAGAGCTTTTTCACGGCATTTTGCGTCAGCACGAGAGAGTTCGGTTTGGAAAACACATTTGCGGCGCTGCCCCCGACAAATGGCAGCGTAAACATGCTGAATAAGGAGGAATCCGCAAATTTGCCGCTGGCATTCACAACCCTGTCGCCGACGGCCATTACGACCGTCTGGTCTTCGGTTACCCTGGCCGTTCTCGAAACGCCGGGTATTTCCGTCTGCAAAGCGGGTCCCATCAGACAGGGGGTGGACCACATCGTAAAAGTGTTGCCCCCAAAATTGGCGTTCACCCGGACTGCATAGATTCTTTCTTTATTCACGTTCACCCCATCAAAATCCACCTCGTCCTCGATCCATAAATAGATCAAGGCAGCGCAGGCGATTCCGATTGCCAGTCCAAAAATGTTCAGGAAACTATACGTCTTGTTTTTCAACAGACTACGAAGGGTGATCTTTAGATAGTTCTTTAACATAGGAATGAGCTGAAGGTTATAGGGCTAAGTTAGCCTATTTTTTGCAAGTCCGGTCCTATAATAATGAGCGCCAATGGCTATGTCGAAAACCGCCATGCCCATCGGGTTGAACAGGATGGCCGTATCGCGGTCATATCCCGCAAGGCAATTGTCCCCGACAACATCGAGTATTGACCGGGTATCTTCTTTCTGAAGCCCCTTTTCAACGTGCATCATTTCGATGTCGGTCTTTTCCCGGCAGACTTCCTCCCAATCGTCGACGATAATGGCATTCCTGAACCACTCATATGCCTCGGTCCTATAATCCCTCAGTGAGACATTCAGATGAAGAGATCCCGCCTTTGGCCGCTCGTCGATATACCGTTCCGCGGATACGGTGCAGGTGATGAAAAGGTCGGCCCCGGTATAGGCCTCTTTCCAGCTCGCGGCTATTTTTATCCCGGGTCTGTCGGGCAGCTCCGCCGGGGCTATTGGCCGGATGTCGTAAATGATGATCTTTTCGATGCTGCTGCCCAATAAGGCCAGGCACATATCGAGATGGGTTTTCCCGATCGGTCCAAAGCCGATGATACCAAGCGTGATCCCGCTGAGTCGCCTTGCCTTGTGGAACCACCGGATCATCATCCCGCTGACCGACGCGGTCCTTATCATACTTATCCGCGCCGTGGAAATGATGGCCCTTGGCTCCCCCGTCGCCGCGTCATTAAGAACGACGACACAATGGGCTCTCGGTAACCCATTGAGGATATTACCGGGAAAGCTCGCTATCCATTTGATCCCTGCCATATCTATCGTTCCACCCACGAACGCCGGCATGGCAATGATGCGATTCCTGGGATCCCGATAACGCAGATAGGGTTTCAGGGGCTGCGCAAAGTCATTGTTCCTCAGGCAACCGACCGCCTCTTCGATCACATCGATAGTCCTTTCCCATTCGACTCCAAGTTCCTGTATTTGCGTTTCATCCAGGTGCAGCATGATCATTGGGATATTATAAAGGAGAAATAGCCAACCGCGGCTTCTCTTCATTCTTTGGACGGAGTAAAGCTTCGCACCAGGCTTTGTTGTAAATGGTGTCGTAATATCGCTCGCCCCTGTCCGGAAAAACGGTGACTACCGTTGTCTTCTCTTTAAGTGGCTTGTCGGTAAAGAATTTCTTTATTCCTGCCAGGACCGTTCCGGACGAACCACCGACAAAACAGCTGTGCTCTTCAAGCAGTTGATAACAGGCTTTGATGGATTCCACTTCATCTGTTATGACGACATCGTCGATAAAGGCTGCTTCCAGTATCCTTGGTTTCATACTGGAGCCGATCCCCGGAATGAATCGCTTTTTCGCCGGCCTGTCAAAGATGACGGATCCTTCCACATCCACCGCGACCACCTTTGCAGCCGGGAATTTCTCCCTGATCTTCCTGGAAACTCCCGTAATGGTCCCTCCCGAGCTCACCCCCAGAAAGACATGATCGAGGACATCCACCTGGGAGCAGATCTCCCCACCCAGTGATTGATAGTATGCCTCCGCATTCAGTGGATTGGCATATTGATTGACCCAATAGGAATTTTTGATCTTGTTTTTCAGTTCTTTTATCTTTTCGATCCGCGACAGCAGGTATCCCCCGTGTTGATCCGGCTGCATCACTTTAATGGTCTCGGCGCCATATGCACGGATCAGCATCTCATTCATCGGGGTGATATTCGGATCGATGACCGCTATGAAGCGGAGGCCATGATATTTGCAAAAGGCGGAAAGGGAAACCCCGAAGTTGCCGGAGGTAGATTCCATGATCGTCGTGCCGGCGTCTATTTCCCCCCGGTTCAACAACTCCCTGAGGATATAGGCGGCGGCCCTGTCCTTGACACTTCCCGTTGGATTATTCGCTTCGAATTTCACCAGGAGGTCCAAATTGCCGAAGCCGGCCAGTTTGAGCGGAAACAGGGGGGTGTTTCCCACTTTTTCGAATAGGCTTTGAAGGATCATACGTTAATGTCAGGATTGATTAACCGAGGTGAAAGAGCCTGTCCAATTCTTCCTTGTCAAGGTCCGGGGCTTCGAAATCGCCGGCGACCTGGGGTTCTTCTTTTTTATCGGCGATGTGGTCAAGTATCCGGCCGGCCTGGAATAGAAATTGGTCCTTTAGCCAGGCGATGGTCGTCTCTTTGAATGCAAGCTGGTTATAGCGGATATCCAGTTCCAGCTCCCAGTCGATGATCATCAGGTTGAATTCCAGTTTCGCGGTGATCGGATTCAGGTCGTCGCTGTCCGGTCCGGTATCCGCCCTGCAATAATAGAACAGCTGATTGTTCATCTCGTCGGAGAACTGCCCCAGGTAGTTGAAGCGTATTTCGGGTACGCCTTCTCCGTTGGTCGCCCCCGGGCTTCCGGCGAGAGGCATCATTCCTTTCCACGGTACAGCCTGCAATTGGCCGGCGACGGCTTCCAGCTGATCGGTGAGCGTTTCGCCCTTGCATTCCAGCATCAGCGGATATAGAACGGTAAACCAACCGGTGGTGCGGGATACATCCATCGATCCTAATTGTCGCCCATGATCCTCTGCCTCTACTGTAAAGCGGGTCCGGCCCGTCCATTCTTTTAACGTCAGGACAAGGGCCGTATGCAGGATCACCGGGATGCCGATGTTTTGACGGCGGTTGCCGCCGCGCAGCTGGCGGCTCAGGCTTTCGGTCTTCCATGTCGCCTGCTGGCAGGCCTGATGTTTCATTCTCCAATCCCGGGGTTGGACATCCAGAGGGACCAAAAAATCCGTTCGCTTTGCCGCATCGCGATAGTCCTGCTCGCCCGGGATTGCCTGGGCTTGCTCCAACAGGTGGTTCTGCCAGTCCCGAAGAGAGGCGCTCTTCAGGGGAAGCCTCGCAGCCACTCCTTTTTCCAATTGATTATACACCAGGTAGAGGTCTTCCAGCAGGATCCGCCAGGATACGGCATCCACCACCAGATGATGGGCCGTAATAAACAACATCGGTGCGGGGGCGTCACCCTTGATCAGTGCCGCCGCAACCAAACATCCCCTTGAGATGTCCAGGCCGGCCTTTATCCGCCGGCAGATGGCCCGCAACTCAAGACCGTTCTCCTTTCCATTTGCATCCAGGGTATGATCTCCGAAGTTGAACGGGGCGGTCAATAATTCTTCGTTATAGATCAGCGTATTCTTTTCCCGATCATAATTCAGCCTTAGTCCGTCATGATGCCCGATAACGGCTTCGAAGGCCTGCCGAAGCAGTCCTGCTTCCGGCGTCTTTTTGAATCTCAGCAGTACGGATTGGTTAAAAAAATGGGGATTGTGCAACTGAAGTCCGAAAAACCATTGTTCTATCGGAGTCAGACCTTTCTCTCCCCGGACGATCCCTTGTTCGTACCGGTAGGCAGGTCCGCCGATCGTCGCATGGCGGCTGATCTGCCGGATAGTATGATAGGTAAGTACATCCTTTATACTGACGGAGATCCCCAACTGGAAGAGCTTGGATACGATCTGCGCTGCTTTTATCGAGTCACCCCCCAATTCAAAGAAATTATCCGTGACCGATAGTCGGTCCGTTCCGAAAACAGCTTGCCAGACCTCCAGCGATCTCGTCTCGACTGCATCCTCCGGTAGGATTTGTTTTGCACCGGGTCCCGCTTGTGGCAGCGGCAACGCCTGTCGGTCGATCTTGCCGTTTGACGTTAACGGCATCTTCTCCAGTCGTATAAACCGGATCGGAATCATATAATGCGGCAGTACCGAGGCAAGCCACCCTTTTAGCTCGGCTTCGTCGATGTCTGCTACCGTGCCTGGATCGCCGGCAATATAATAACCGGTGAGATCCTTCCGCCCGGCAACACCAGGTTGCAACAGGACAAGCGCCTCGCGGATGCCCTCGTAGTCCAGTAATTGCCGTTCTATTTCCGAGAGATCGATCCGATGACCGCTTATCTTTACCTGTTGATCAAAACGTCCGATAAAGTCGATGTCTCCTGCAGGCAAACGCCTGGCAATATCGCCGGTCTTGTACATTCTTTCCCCTGTTACGAATGGATCCGGTATAAACTTTGTCTTCGTGATTGCCGGATCGTGCAGGTAACCCCTGGCAAGGCCATCGCCGGCAATGTAGATCTCCCCGCTGACACCGCAGGGAACCGGAACCAAATAGTCGTCCAGAAGATAAATACGGGTATTGGCCGCAGGAATGCCGATCGGCACCCCCTGCGTATCTGTTGCCCCCGTCAGCCGGTAGATCATACAACCGACGGTTGCTTCCGTGGGGCCGTATTCATTGAAGATCGCCGCCTTCCCGCGAAATTTCTCCGATATGCTCCTCGCCAGACGGGTTTCTAATTTCTCGCCTCCGACGATGATCGTCCGGATCCGGCTCGCGGCAAATACCTCTCCTGGCAAATGATCGTTCATCAGCTTGAGGTGCGAGGGAGTCAGCTTGATGGCTTCCACCCGGTTATCCCGGAGGACCTCTTCCATCAGGGTCTTTTCCCTGGTCTCTCCATAGATCACGATCGTGCCGCCGGACACCAACGGCGTAAAGATGGACGTCACGGTAAGGTCGAACGCAATCGAGGTAAATAAGGGAAAGCTCGTTCTTGCCTCACCGGCATAGACCGATCTCGCCCAGCAGATATAGTTCACCAGGGAGCGGTGTTCGATCATTACGCCTTTTGGCCGGCCGGTAGTACCGGAGGTGTAGATAACATAGGCCAGGTCACGGACGTTTGCCGCGACTTCATTTGCTTCGGCCGCACTTGCTTCGTCCCCCGCCGGATGCGGATCATTGATTTCGATAATGCCGGTCGTCATCGATATGCCGATATCTCGACTTCTGGTATCCGTTCCATCCAGCAGGAGATGGCCGCATTGGCTGTCCTTCAGGAGATAGGATATCCTTGCCGGCGGAATATCGATATCGATCGGAAGATAACAGCCGCCGGCTTTCAGGATCGCCAGTAGGCCAATTATCAGCTGAGGGGACCGTTCCAGACAGACTCCGACCAGGGCGCCGGTAGTTACCCCTCTTTTTCTGAGCGCCCGCGCCAGTTGGTCCGCCCGGGCATTCAACTGTGCATAGCTGATCCGCTCAGCCCCATACTCGATGGCGATCCAATCGGGTGTGCGGCCGGCCTGTTCCTCGAATAATTCGTGGATCATCCGGGTTTCCGGATAGGGAATTTTTGTTGCATTGAATTCGAAAACGGTCCGCTGATATTCCTGCGCAGGAAGGATGGACAGCTGCGAGGCGGGGCGATCCTCGTTTGAGATCACCTCGCCGATGAGATGGACAAAGTGTTGTTGCAATCTGAGGATCGTCTCCCGGTGGAATAGCCCGGTGGCATATTCCAGCGAGTAGGTCATCGTCTCCTCCTCTTCAAATATTTCCAGCGAAAGATCAAACTTGGTAAATCCCGGGTCGAAGAAGTATCTCGAAACGGCAAGTCCTTTACCCCCCGCCCCGGGTGTCCCCATATTCTGATAGACGAACATCGTGTCGAATAGCGGGTTTCTGCCCGGATCCCTTTTGTCATGCAGGCTGCCGATCAGGTCGTCGAAAAAATACAGTTGGTTGTCCAGGGCTTCCGAAATGATCCGGCTTTCTGTTCCAAGCAGTTCCCGGAAGGTCTGTTTCCCGTCGATATCGCTCCTCACGGCGAGGCTGTTGACGAACATCCCCTGCACATCTTGCAGGTCGGAATGTCCGCGTCCTGCCACCGGTATACCGACGATGATCGATTGCTGGCCTGTATACTTGCTGAGCAGCAGATTATAGATGGTAAAGAACAAGACATGAAGCGTACAGCCGTTTACCCTCGCCAGTTGCTTACACTTCCGCAGAGTAACCGGATCAAGTTCGAATTCGAGCTTTGCCCCGGCAGTGTCGAATACCACCGGCCGCGACAGATCGACAGGCAGCTGTAACAGCGGTAGATCACCGGCAAGGCGGCTCTCCCAATACTGCCCTTGCGTCGCCAGATGGCGTTGCTGCATGGCATCTCTTATCCAGGCAGCATAATCCGCAAATTGAACAGGCGCTTCAGGTAAGGGATATCCATTATACCTTCTCAATAGCTCGTCGACAAAATGATAGACCGACATTCCATCCGATATACTGTGATGAAAATCCATGAACAGGATCGATCCGTCCTTTGGCCTTACCCAAAGTTTGATCCTGAAGAGAGGGCCCCGATCGAGATCGAAGGGTTGCACCCATGACCGGAGCTGCCGTTCAGGGGTATTGCCATCGGACATTACCCTTTCAAGCTCAAACTCCATCGATGGCGCCACTACGCACTCCAGTTCCGGTCCCTGGCTAAACCGGGTCCTCAGGGCGTCATGTCTTTCGATGAGATGTTGGATACAGCCCTGAAGCCGCTGAACATCGACGTTACCCTGCAAGGCGAATGCGATCGGAATATTGTAGGCGATGGAAGCTTTGTTCATTTCCCACGCATAATACAACCGTCTTTGACTGGGCGTGGGAAGATAAGTCCTTTTATCCCTGAAGACGGGGATCGGGCGATAGGGCCGTCTCCGGAGCGTTTCGATCCCGGCGGCCCACCCGGCCATGGTCGGGTTTTCGTAAAGTGTTGCGATGGAAAACTCCACGCCGAACTCCCTGGAAAGCAGCAATGACGCTTCCGCAGCCCGCAACGAATTTCCGCCCGCCTCAAAAAAAGACTGGTCTCTTCCCTGGGGAGGCCGGCGCAGGACCTTCGACCAGATGGCTACCAGGCGGGCCTCTTTATCATCCATGGGCGGTGGCGCGGCACCATCCGCGGACAACCCGGGGCCTCCATACGCGGCCGGCTGTTCCGCCGTCAGCTCGCGGATAGCCCGCTCCGCATCATCGAAGTCACCATTTAGAAGTCTTTCCAGCAACTTATATCGTTGAAGCTTTCCGCTTGTCGATCTTGGGATATCCTTAACCGGCAACACCCGCTCGATAAATATCCCCACTTTGGAATTTATGTGGCGCTGCACCTGCTGCATCAGCCCGACAAATGCTTTTATGTCGCCCTTGTGTTGTACGAATGCTACGATCTCTTCCCTTTGACTGTCGCCGTTGAAAAAGCCGGAAACAGCAATCCGGTTCAACTCGATCCCCGCCAATTCCTGTGCGACCCTTTCAATATCATGAGGATAAAAATTCTGTCCGTTCAGGAACAGCACGTCCTTGGCTCTCCCGGTGAAATACAAGGAGCCTTTCAGGACAAAACCTGTATCGCCGGTTCTCAGCCAGCCATCCGGCGTTCTCGAATTGCGGGTTTCCCGGTCATTATTATAATAGCCCGATGTGACGCTCCCGCCGCTGATCTGGATATGCCCGATGGATCCTTCGCCGACGACCCGGTCAGTTCCATCGACGATCCTTAGTGAACAATTGTCGATGGCTCTGCCAAGATCGACGAAAGTGATCGTTCCGGCGTTTTCCGGAACGGGATCGACCGTTTGTCCTATGCCCGATCGTTCCCTGTCCACGGCGATCGAGACGACCCCGTGATCCGGATCGGACATCGTAACGGCAAGGGTCGCCTCCGCAAGACCATATACGGGGCAAATCGCGCTTTTCTTCAGTCCATGAACTGAAAAGACCTCCGTGAATCGACGGCAAAGCCGGTCTGAGATCGGTTCTGCACCATTATAAAGAAGTCTTATGGAGGAAAGATCGAGACCGGCGTCTTTATCGAGCAACGAATAGTTTTTAAGCATATGCTCATAGCCAAAGTTCGGCGAGCTCAGAATATTGACCCTGTACTTCGACGCGGTCATCAGCCATAGGTCGGGACGACGCACAAAAAGCGCTGGCGGCATCAGGAAATGATCCATGCCGGCGAACAGCGGGTTCAGGTGAAAACCGATCAATCCCATATCATGCGTCAACGGCATCCAGCTCAGCATGGATTCATGGGTGGCATACCTGCCCGCCGTGGCTATGGCGCGCATATTGACGAGTAAATTTGTATGAGTCACGATCACTCCCTTGGGATTGCCCGTGGATCCCGAAGAGAACTGGATATAGGCAATATCATCTTCATCCGCCGCGACGACTTCTCCGTCGCGGTCCGAGGTGGACCATTCGGTTTCCAGGATCGTCCGCTCGACCATTTCCGAAAATTGCCTGACCAGGTTTTTCCCGACAGCAAATTCCCGTGTTCGTTCCAGATTCCCGGCGTCGATAGCCAGATAAGGGTGATTCAGAACATCCCATACATTGAAAAGCTTGTTTCGGTGATCGTCGTAACGCCCGATCGTCAAGGGGACAGGGCGGATACCTCCCAGGATACAGGCCCAAAACAACTGAATGAACGGTTGGTTGGCCTCCACCTGGAAGACGAGTTCGTCCCCGGGTCTCATACCCCGGGTCTGCAGGATGTATAAAGTACGGAGCGCACTCTGATACAACTGCAGGTAGGAAAGGAATTCATCTTTCTCTTCTCCATTTATGAAATATACGCCGCGGTCGCGAATAGAGCTCCTTTCTATCAACAACCCGCCAAGACCGGTCCCTTTCATGATTGAAGCAAAGTTTCATTTATGAGTGAAACGATCTGCGCGGTTTTTTCTTCCAGGAAGAAATGACCGCCGTCAAAGTAGTGGATACAGCACCCTTGTTGAGTATGTTGCTGCCATTCATCGCATCGATCCATGGTGAAGATATCCTCCTTGCCTAAGAAAACGGTGATGTTCTCTTCCAGCGGGCGGATCACTTCCTCCCGAAGATCGCTGTCGGCCAGCCGGAAGTCGTTTCTCAGCATCGGGATATAGATCTCCATCAATTCGGGATATTCGAAAAGCTCGGGTGGCGTGCCACCCAGTCCGATCACTTCCTTTTTGAAATTGTCGTTGTTCAGCAGATGGAACTGATGGCGGCTGTCCTCCCTTACATGCGGCACACTCTTACCGGAAAAAAATATATGGACCGGTCGCCGGCTGCCGGTTTCCCGGATCTTTTGGGCCAGCGAGTAGGCGATCGTCCCGCCAAGGCTGTGGCCGAACAACGCATAAGGGCCTTCATTCATCCGCCTTTTCACAATGCGAAACACGTCGTCAACGGCATCTTCCAGGTCAATATAGAGCCGCTCGCCGATCCGTTCCCCGTGGCCGGACAATTCGACCGGGATCAGTTCGATATCCGGCCCCAGGAATTTCTTCCATTTAGCGAAAATAGCGGCCGAACCACCGGCGTACGGCAGGCAAAATAGATTTATCTTACTCATATTATCGGAATTGGGCATTTCTTTACAATTCGAACCCCTTATTGAATTCCACTCTCCAGTCCAGTCCGGATAATTTTTTGTCTTCGTTCGGCTTATAGCTGAGCATTTCATTCTCACCCAGCCTTTGCCAGATCACTCCCAGATTATCCTCTTTTACGGGGCTCAAAAAGAAGATCGCCGCAGTCAGTCTCGTCAGGATACTCTCGTAAGGGAGCTCCCATTGGCTGACATATCCTTCCTCTTTCAATTGATCAAGTTGTCTTTTGACTTCTTTGATAGCAGGCACTGCACCGATTTGGGTCATTTTTGTCTTTTTTAAGTGTTTGATCAATCGTAATAGCCCGGGTACTCCCCGTCATTGAGGATGGCCGGTTTGAGTTCGGAGATCCATTTCTCCGCTTCCGCCTTCAGCTCCTCGCCGGTAGCCTCGGCCATCACCCGGTAAAGACTCACCTTATACCAGGGGCCCTGCATGAACTTTTTCATACCCACTCCTCCTGTCCCTTCAAAGAGGTCCGTGATCGCGTCCCGGATATTCCCGGCAGCGGCGACATAACGGCAATTGGCCGGTGATGTCCCGACCATCGCCAACACGGCAAAAACGCCCTTTTCCTGCGGCAGGAAAGACAGGTTATCCCTCCCTTCGAGATTGAACTCTTTATGCCATATCTCCAGCATGGTACGCTGAGCGACCTTTAATTCGGTTTCCATTCAGCTGATCGGGTTTTATTGTTAACAAAAGCTGCTCACGGCCGGCTGCACAAGGACATCATCCTCGGACAAGGTCAGAAGGATGTACCTCCGCAGGAGATTTACCCTGACGAGGAGTTTCTCTTTTCCGCCATGGCTGACGATCTCCCCAGACAGACCGGTCAATGCACCCCGTGAAACAATGATCTTTCTGCCCACCTCGAAATAACTTGACGACACTTCGATCTCATTGCTGCCCGATGAAGCGATCCGAATGTCCGTCACCGTTGAATTCCGGACTTTGGCCATGTCTTTCCCGTCCCGGAGATAATACAGAACGCCATCGATCGTCAGGCTGTGGTAATATTCCTGCAGGTCCTTCAAACAAACGAATACGTATGAGGGAAACAACGGCACCTCGATACATTTCTTCCTGTCCGACCATGACCTGATGGACTTTTGCATAGGCAAGAGCGACTCGATACCCATCTCTGTCAAAGCTGAAAAGATCTTTCTTTCCTTGTTGGGTCTGGTATATATCACATACCAGCTGTTGTGAAATGTTCTCACGATCGATTATTTTTTCGATGAATTTTTGGATGCATGTCCCAGGACAGTGATGTAGGCGGGGTAATGTGCGGGAGGGGTAATAGCTATCGCTTCAACGATCCACAATCGTCATTTTCGAAATTCACGCCGGTTTTCTCGCAGATCCACATCAACGATGTTTCATCTGCATCATAAATTTAATCGTTGTTTGCCATTTCAACATCAAGTATCTTTCACATTTTTTGCAACTTTTTTTTCGCATTTTCTTCACACTGCAGCCCATCTGCAATCAAGAAAGTTCGCTGTAAGAATACTGCAGCGTCGTAGATGAAATCTTTGATATCTGCGACACTTATACGTAAATCGGCACGCAAGTTGTCGGTAATCTATCATCTTTATATGAGAAAACAGGATTATGCAAACACCCTTTTCAAAACTAAAGATTAACATTGCGCTTGCTGATGACCACAGACTGGTAAGACAGGCATTCAGGAAATTATTATCATCGGAACAGGAATTCAACTTCACATTCGAAGCCGAAGATGGGGTCGATCTGATAGAGAAGCTAAGCGAAAACCGGCCTGATATCCTGCTTTTGGATATAAAGATGCCGAAACTGAATGGGATCGAGGTGCTGAAGTATGCCTTCGAGAATTTTCCCGACGTGAAGATCCTGATCTTGTCAGCGTTCGTTGACGAAGTATATGTCGGAGAAAGCCTTCATTACGGCGTTTACGGTTACCTGACCAAGTCGATGGATGTGGAGGAGATCATAAAGGCTATAAAGACCGCCTACAGCAATGATGTTTATATCACGAACCTTCTGAGCAGCCAACTTTATAAGAATTACCTTGTAACGCTAAAAAAGAAACGGGAGGACATCCTGCCGAAATTCTCCATCGAAGAGATCAAGATCGTAGAGCTGCTGAAGGCAGAAAAGACCACATCGGAGATATCGGAGATCATGAACCTCAGCAAGAGGACGATCGAGTTGAAAAGAGACAAAATGCGGGAAAAGTCCAATAGCAAAACAGTCGGCGGATTGCTGTTGTATGCGATGAAACGAGGGTTTATAGAATAGGTTCAGCTTACCGCAGCGAAGTGATCAACTTCTCCAGCACAAAATAAACGATCGGGCAAAAAGTGGAATTCTTCTGCGTCAGTGCGGCGCGGCGGACGAAGACGTCTTCATCGGTATATGGGAAGCGCTCGCAATCGGAGGGCCGGACCTCATAGATCGTGCAACGATTATCGGCGCCAAGGAAGAGGCAGGGAGTAGACCGCACCACATAGTCTCCATCCTCGTCGAGCCGGAGATAGTTTTCGATAAGCTCACTTTCCTTTAACTTGAGGTGCTTTGCGATCCGCTTGATGTCCGGGGTCTTGAACCGGGGAGAGTAGCTCTTGCAGCAGTTGGCACACTGGAGACAATCGACCCGCTGAAAGGCCTCCTCGTGGAGCTCGGGCAACAGGTCGAGGACTTCATTTCGCACGGCGGGCTTTTGGGCTTTCTCGAGGAACTGCTTGTAAATTTTTTGCCTGTCCTTCGACTTCTTTTCCCAGTTATTTAATAAATCACTCATATATAGAGTTTTGCACCTACTTAACAATAGCGGACTGCAAAGGTCCGTTATTTAGATTAATTTCACCGCGTGGAAAACCTCAGGGAACAAATACTCATACTGGTCAGCACCCCGATCTACCTGATCATCATCGTTGCCGAGATCCTGCTCAGCAACTACCGCCACCGCAAGGCGTATACCGTAAAGGATACCCTTTCGAATCTTTACCTGATGCTGCTGAATGGTGGTATCGACCTGCTTTTCCGCGGCTTCTACCTGGTGATCCTCGAGTTTTGTTACCGTCATCACTGGATATCCATCACCAACGTATTCTCGTACTGGCTGCTACTGTTGCTGGCCGAGGACTTCCTTTATTATTGGCTGCACCGCTGGGATCATGAGATCCGCTTTTTTTGGGCCGTTCACGTCACCCATCACAGCTCGGAGCTGATGAATTTTACCGTAGGCTTCCGGAGCTCGGTGTTCCAGCCGCTTTATCGTTTTATTTATTTTATCCCCCTTGCGCTCATGGGTTTTCGCCCGGTGGACATCATTTTTATGTACTCCGCGACACAGATCTGGGGCATTTTTGTCCATACCGAACTCATCGGCAAGATGGGCTGGCTGGAATATATCCTGGTCACCCCCTCCCACCACCGGGTGCATCATGCGTCGAATCCCCGGTACCTCGATAAGAACATGGGGATGTTCCTGATCATTTGGGATCAGCTGTTCGGCACATTCCAGCCCGAACTCAGCCCGGAAGAGTATCAGCCAACCAAATACGGGCTTACCAAACCGGTAGAGAAGACCGATCCCGCCAACCTCGTTCTTCATGAGTGGCAGGCGATCGGTAAGGACCTGGCCCGTGAGGATATCGGCTGGAAGGAAAAATGGCAGTACGTGTTTGGCCCTCCCGGCTGGAGCCACGATGGCAGCCGCCAAACCAGCGAGCAGATGCGCGAGGCGGAGTCCATTGAAAATCCGGCTTTTGCACCAAATCCTCAATTTTAATTTCCTTTTAATATGTCCGGTATCCCATTTCGGGAGTCCTGGAGTATTTTTGTATCAGCAAGTCATTCATGCCTACGCACGAATCCGGGACGGCCTCCGGCCGCTCCTCAATGTTTTCCGGAACAGCTCCGGCTGTTCCCCGAATGGTTTGCTAGCATTCAATTTTTAGGGTTTAGGGGTTTTTAAGAGAAAAGGCCAGTCCCGGTTTGTCAAAATCGGGGCGGCCTTTTCTCATTTTATTATATCCGGCAGCGGCTAGCGCTGGCCGGTCCGCCACGGAGTCAGTTTTATGCACGTGTTCCCCACCGACTTGTCAATTTGCACGAATTCTCCTTGCATCGTCGTACTTTTGCGCATTCCAAACCGGACGGAGTCCGGTTCCGATTTTTGAGAAAAGGTCAACCTCTAATATGAATCTATTCGAACAGCAAGCGAATGAATTTGCGGGGCGCCATATTGGCCCCAACGAAAAAGAAACCTCTGGAATGCTGAAAACCATTGGGATAGGCTCCCTGGATGAACTGATCGAGCGTACCATTCCGGCCTCGATCCGGAGCAAAAAGGCCCTCAACCTGCCCAGCGCCATCAGCGAGTACGAGTATCTCACCAGCCTGCGGCAGATCGCCAGTCTCAACAAGGTCTTCAAATCCTATATCGGCCAGGGCTATTATGGAACGATCGTCCCCTCCGTCATCCTGCGCAACGTATTCGAGAACCCGGGCTGGTATACCCAATATACCCCTTACCAGGCCGAGATCTCCCAGGGCCGTCTGGAAAGCCTGCTGAACTTCCAGACCATGGTCGCCGATCTCACCGGCCTGCCCCTGGCAAACGCCTCCCTGCTGGACGAAGGAACGGCCGCCGCGGAAGCGATGACCATGTTCTTCAACCTGAAGAACAAAGACCATGATCATGTCACCACACCCAAATTCTTTGTCGACAACAATATCTTCGCCCAGACCAAGGACCTGCTGCTGACGCGTGCTCGGCCCATCGGGATCGAACTGGTCGCCGGCGACTTCCGCAAGGCCCATATCGACGGCAGCTATTTCGGCGCCATCGTTCAGTACCCGGCCAGCGACGGATCGGTATCCGACCACCGCGAGTTCATTCAGCAGGTGCATAACGCCGGAGCCTTTGTGGCGATGGCGACCGATCTGCTGGCCCTCACCCTGCTGACCCCGCCGGGAGAGCTGGGCGCCGATGTAGCCATCGGCTCCGGGCAGCGCTTTGGCGTACCGATGGGCTTTGGCGGACCCCACGCGGCCTTCTTCACCGCCAAGGACGATTTCAAACGCAACATCCCCGGCCGCATCATCGGGGTCTCGATCGACGCACAAGGTAACCGCGCGCTGCGCATGGCGCTGCAGACCCGCGAACAGCATATCAAACGCGAAAAAGCCACCTCCAATATTTGTACGGCGCAGGCGCTGCTGGCCAATATGTCGGCTATGTATGCCGTCTACCACGGACCGGAGGGCCTCACGGCTATTGCCAAACGGGTAAGCCTGTTGACCCGGACCCTGGCCTCGGAACTGGAAGCGATGGGCTTTACAAATCTCAACGACGCCTACTTCGACACCCTCCGGATCAAAGTAAAGGACCCTATCGCTTTGCGCAATGCCGCAGAGGCTCAGGGCATCAACTTCTTCTATTCCCCGGCCGGAACAGTGGGTATCACGCTCGATGAAACGACGACCCAGGAAGACGTCGTCAACATCCTGTCGGTGTTTGGCCAGCTGACGGGCATCTCGACCGTCTCGGCGACCTTCGACGTGGACGACCGCCTTTCGAACATCCCTTCCTCCGTTACGAGGGTGTCGGAATTCCTTACCCATCCCGTCTTCAACCAGCACCACTCCGAGACAAAGATGATGCGCTACCTGCGGAGCCTGGAGAACAAGGACCTTTCGCTGAACACTTCCATGATCTCGCTGGGTTCCTGTACGATGAAGCTCAATGCGGCCACGGAGCTGATCCCCGTGAGCTGGCCCGAGTTCGGCGCGTTGCATCCCTTTGCGCCCGCCGACCAGTGGAAAGGGTACCGGCATATCCTCACCGAACTGGAAGACTGGCTGAGTGAGATCACAGGTTTTGCGGCAACGTCCCTTCAACCGAACAGCGGCGCTAACGGCGAGTACGCCGGCCTGCTGACCATCCACGCCTATCACGACGCCAATAACGGCTCCCACCGGGATGTCATGCTGATCCCTATCTCCGCACACGGCACCAACCCTGCCAGCGCTATTATGGCGGGCATGAAGGTGGTTGTGGTCAAGAGCGATGATGAGGGGCACATCGACGTGCAGGACCTGAAAGAGAAGGCCGTTCAATACAAGGATTCGCTCGCGGGATTGATGGTAACCTATCCCTCCACGCACGGCGTGTTCGAAGAAAGTATCAAGGAGATCTGTCGCGTGATCCACGATAACGGCGGATTGGTGTATATGGACGGGGCCAATATGAATGCCCAGGTGGGGCTGACCAGCCCGGGTCTGATCGGCGCCGACGTCTGCCATCTGAATCTGCACAAGACCTTCGCCATCCCGCACGGCGGCGGGGGTCCGGGGATGGGTCCCATCTGTGTAACGGCAAAGCTGAAGCCCTATCTGCCGGGTCATGTTCACGGCAGCAACGACGAACAGAAGGCGTCCGGCAACGGCCAGGTAGGGACCGGCGTCGCAGGGCATGCCGTTTCGGCCGCTCCCTTCGGCTCGGCCAGCATCCTGTTGATCAGCTACGCCTATATCAAGATGCTCGGCGCGGAAGGCGTTACTAACGCCACCCGTTATGCGATCCTGAACGCCAACTATATGAAGGCAAGGCTCGAGAAATATTACAAGATCCTGTACAGCAGCGCCAACGGCACCTGCGCCCATGAGTTCATTGTCGACCTGCGCCCCTTCAAGGCCAGCGCCGGCGTCGAGGCGGAAGACGTGGCCAAGCGCCTGATGGATTATGGCTTCCACGCCCCCACCCTTAGCTTCCCGGTTCCGGGCACGATCATGATCGAGCCCACGGAAAGCGAGGACAAGGCCGAGCTCGACCGGTTCTGCGACGCCATGATCAGCATCCATGAAGAGATCCGCGCGATAGAAGAGGGGAAAGCCGACAAGACCGATAATGCCCTCAAGAATGCTCCGCACACACAGCATGCGGTCATCGCCGAAGAATGGAAGCATTCCTATACGCGCAACCAGGCGGCATTCCCGTTGGCTTATGTCCGCGAGAACAAGTTCTGGCCCAGCGTCGCACGGGTCAATAACACCTATGGCGACCGCAACCTGATCTGCACCTGCGAGCCGGTGAGCAGCTATGCGGAAGAGGCCGTTGCCAATTAAGAGATACTAGATCCAGCCCTTCGCTTTATAGGCGTCCACGCCGATGCGGAGGGCTTTTTTTTTGGATCAACGCCGAAGCCAGCCACAGTTCGTCCTTTTTTCTTCCTTCGATCTCGACCGGCTTCTTACTGCTAAGTACGATCAGGGGTTCAGCCTTAGTACTGAGCCTGCAAGACATTGATCGTTAAGTTATTCTGCGCTTTTGTCCCGGTTATCCAAATGGTGTACGGAGTACCCGAGGCCAGCGTAACGCTGGGTGAGGTGACCAGCACGCTGTCGGTGGTCGCGTCCTTGACGGTGAGGATGGTAGGGCCCGCCGCGACGGCGCTGAAGGCATTCAGCTGGTTATTGACGGCATTGTCAGCCGGGGTCCGGTTGGACTGGGTAAGGACCGAACCGATGTAGAAATTGACCTTGGGCCAGTCCGGGGCCAGGTTGAAGAATCGATAATAGGTGTTGCTGTTTTGTGAGACGCCGCTGAAATCATCGAAGATCTTCAGGGCATGGGCAGCCTTGTCCGTGGGATTGTTATACAGCAGCAACGTATAGAAATTAAGCGTGTCATAGGTCGAGGAGACCAGCTGATCGAAAAGGCTGTCGGTGCCGGACTTCTTGAATTTCACAGTATAGCTTCCCGGCCGGATGGTGCCGTATTTGGGGGAGAAGGTGCCGGGATTAAAGGCGCTGGGAGTGATCAGGGTGTCGTTGAGGTACACATTGGCGGCGCTGGAAAAAGGGGCGCCCTGGATAATCGAAAGATAGGTGACGGCGCCAACTGTCGTCGTGGAGCCGGCTTTCGAACACCCGGACTCCGCAAATGCTAAAAACGCTAAAAAAAGGAACGTCCAACCCAGATTCTGAATTCTTTTTGTCATTTCACGCATTTTTTTAAGCCTGTAAGTCAAGGCACAATGGATATTCCACTCCATGACAACACTTACGACTTTTTCGTTGCGCGGGTTGCGTCCCCCCAAAAAAGGAAGCCGCCCAGGGTCAGAAAGCAGGCGGCTTCTTTTTGTAAAATGTCTATTTAACGGTCACGTTGATCGTCGTAGCCAGCTGGCCTCCATAGCTTCGATGGATGCCATCGGCGAACTGCAGCGTGAGCACATGCTTTCCGGGAGTTAGCTTGACCTCGGCGCTGGATTGCGCCTTGCCGAAGTGGAGGTGGGTAGAGTCCTTGGGGACGACCGTACCTGCCGGGATGGAATCCCCTGCGTCGATCAGCAGGTGGTGGTGACCGCTTCCGGAGACGATGGCGCCGGCCGTATCCAGCTTCAGGCCTTCGAGTCCCATCTCGACCTTGACGGGCGAAGAGACGGTCTGTCCGTTCTTGAGATTCTTGAAGAAGACCTTGGCTCCTGCGGGAACCGCGGGCAGTGGGGGAACGGCCTGCGACGAATCAGGATGGGCCATCGCCATTCCCGTGTCGGTCGTCGCCGCCTTGACCGAGTCCGTACCCGCTGCCGGTTTGTTGTCCGCATTGTTGCAGGCAACCATTCCTATGAGAAGAGCAGTGGGAAGAAAATAGATCTTGCGCATGATGTAGATAGTTTAGTGAATAAAAGTACGTAATTTACCGCATGCGTATTTTTATTTCAACCATCACTCTGCTGCTGCTCACCCTCACCGGATTTTCGCAGCAATACTATTTGTTTGTCGGAACCTATACGAAAGGCCCCAGCGCCGAAGGGAGCAAGGGCATCTATGTCTACACCTTCGATGCCGCAACGGGTGAGACCAAACCCGTCAGCACGATGGCCACTACGAACCCTTCTTATCTCGCGATCGCCCCGGGCGGGAAGTTCGTGTATGCGGTAGGGGAAACGGATGGAAACGAACCGGGCAGCGTAAGCGCCTTCTCCTTTGATAAAAAGACCGGCAAGCTGAGCTTTATCGACAAGCAGCAAAGCGGCGGCGCCGATCCCTGTTATGTAACGGTTGACGCCACCCGCAAATGGGCGGTGGTCGCCAATTACGGCGGTGGAAATTTCTCCGCGCTACCGATCGCCGGCGACGGCTCTCTGCAGCCCGCGGCCCAAATCTTCCAGCATACGGGCACCGGCGGCGACAAAAAGCGGCAGGAAAAAGCGCACGTTCACTCGACCATTCTCTCACCCGATGACAAATACCTGATCGTTTGCGACCTCGGAACGGACAAGCTGTCCCTGCTGCGTTTCAATCCCGGTTCGGCCAGGCAACCGCTTACGCCTGCTGCGGATTCCGTCGTCTCTGTCCAGCCCGGCGTCGGTCCGCGTCACTCCGCCTTCCATCCCACCAAGCCCTACGTTTATGTCATCGGAGAGCTGACGGGCACGGTGGACGCCTTTCATTTCAGTGGCGGCAAATTGACGCCCATCCAGCATATCTCCTCCCTTCCCGACGGATTCAAGGGCGATATCGGCAGCGCCGACATCCACGTTTCACCCAACGGGAAATTCCTCTATGCGTCCAATCGCGGGGACGCTAATAGTATCGTGATCTATGCCATCGATCAAAACACGGGGAAACTTACGGTGAAAGGTTTTCAGTCGACGATGGGAAAATGGCCGCGTAACTTCATGATCGACCCCACGGGTCACTGGCTGCTGGCCGCCAACCAGGCCGGGAAAAATGTAGTCCTCTTCAAGATCGATCAGCAGACCGGTCTGCTGGCCGCCACGGGTAAACAGCTGGAGATCCCGGCGCCCGTTTGTCTGAAGATGACCCCGGTACAGTAAATTTATTTCCACGCATTGCGCAGGAAGCGAAGCCAGTTGCCATGGAAGACATTTTCGATGTCCTGCCGGCTGTAGCCTCTTTTGGCAAGAAGGTGGGGTAGCATGGTTTGCAGATCAGCGATGGTCTCCAGGTCATAGGGGCATTGTTCTTTTCCAAATCCTCCGTCCAGATCGGTTCCGATACCGATATGCATGACATTGCCCGCTATCTGGCAGATATGATCCAGGTGGTCGACCATCTTTTCCAGGTTGCAGCCCATTGTTTTTGGATCCGATTTGCCCCGTATCCAGCCCGGCACCATCATCCAGGCGTCGAGCGCCCCGCCGATGACCGCTCCTTTTGAGACGAGCGCGCGGATCATATCGTCGCTGAACTGGCGGTTATGGTCCACCAGTGCACGGCAATTGTTATGACTCGCCCAGACAGGGCCGTTAAAAAGCTCCATCGCGTCCCAGAACGCGTCGTCGTTCAAATGCGTCGCGTCGAGGATGATCCCCAATCGTTCCATTTCGCGCAACAGCGTCTTCCCATCCGCGTTTAACCTGCCGCTGCTGTCCGTTCCATTGGCATACCGGCCTGGGCCATAGTGCGCGGGGCCAAGAGCTCTCAGGCCATATGCGTGAGCCCGCCGGAGATAGTCGGGGGTGACGATCGAGTCTGCGCCTTCCAGGCTCAGGATATACCCGACGGGCAGGCGATCGACCGGTCCCTCCGCTACGCCCAGGGCGCCGATTGCGCCCATCCACAGCGCTACGTGCGCATCCAGGGAAGCCCGGTCCCGGATCATCGCCATCTCCCCTGCCTCTTCCATCGTCTTATACCAGGCAAGTTGCCCCTGGGTCTGGGCCCAGGCCTGCTGGGGAGAATGCCAGCCGGGAAGAGGGTTATCGGGCGCGACAAAGCGGGCGATCTGAGTGGCGACGACCAGCCCGATCCGGCCCTCCCGCAACTGCGGCAGCGACACGGTGCCCCTACCCCGGTCGGGTTTATCGGTAAGCCCGGCTTCACGCCGCCGGATATCGGCCACCGGCAGCCGCAGATCCCGGTTCCATTCCAGCGCGTTCATGCTGAGGTCCAAATGTGCGTCGATGATAAACATAAAGAGTTTGATGATTTCAACGAATGATCCGGCCCGTAGAGCCGTGTTGGATGAATTGTTCTACTTCGGCGCGATTGATCAGCGCCCAGTCGCCTGCGATGCTTTGCTTCAGGGCGCCGCAGGCCGCTGAAAATTCAATAATGTCCTGCGGCGCCAGGCCGCGCATGAGCCCGTACAACATCCCCGCCGTGAAAGCGTCCCCGCTGCCGATCTGATCGGTGATGAAGGGTAGTTCATGCCGCGTGGAGAAATAGCATTCTCCTTTGTATAACAGCGCACCGGAATAACCGTGCTGGATGCCGTGGGGAGTGCGAAAGCTCATCGCCAGCACTTCCAGGTTCGGGATCTTCTCCCTTAGCGCCGAACTGCACTCCCGGAACCGGTCCTCATGGGAGGCCGTCCTGTCCGTCTCGATACCAAAATATACCGCCGCCGAATCGAGATCGGCCACGGCTACGCTGCTATGTTGCAACAGACCGGGCATCACCTCACGGGGATGCTTACCGTATTTCCAGAGCGTCGTCCGGTAATTGAAATCGGCGGAGATGCGAACACCCTTCTCGCGGGCAACGGCAAGTGCTTCCACGCAAGCGTCCGCAGCCGACTGTGACACCGCCGCGGAGATCCCGCTCCAGTGGAACCATCCTGCTCCCTCCAGGCAGCTGCGCCAGTCCACTGCGCCGGGTCCTGCCATCGCATAGGAAGAGCCGTCCCGGTCATAGATGACACGGGTGGATCGGATGCCGTTACCCTGCTCGGTAAAATAGACACCCAGCTTTTCCCCGCGATAGACGATATGATCCGTCGCCACTCCCTGCCCCTGCAGCTGTCTGACGCCGGTGCGGGCGATCTCGTTGTCCGGTAAGATCGTGACATAATCGACGCCGATGCCGAGTCGGGAGAGCAGCACGCAGGCGTTGGCCTCGGCGCCGGCATAATAGGCGTCGTAACCGTCTGTTTGTGCGATACGTTTGTTCTGGCGGGCATGCAACCGCAACATCAGCTCGCCGAATGCGACCAGTTCGATCTTGTTTTTCACTGTTCAAACCTACACAAATAATTCCTTGCCGCGACAATAATTTCGCCAATGTCTGTCCACTTCATGGACGACCGGACTCCGTCCGGTCAATGCAACAAGAACATCGCCTCGATCTCTACCGGAATATTATCCGGCAAGGACCCGAAGCCGACGGCGCTGCGTACCCCGACGCCGTTGTCGGTTCCCCAGACCGAGGCGAACAGCTCGCTGCAACCGTTGATGACATAGGGATGCCGTTCGAACTCCGGGGTGCAATTGACCATGCCGAAGACCTTCAGGACCCGCTTTATCTTGTCGAGACCGCCCAGATGGGTCACGATCGTCGAGAGCATCGTGAGTCCAACCTGGCGCGCGGCCAGCTTCCCCGCCTCCATGTCCAGCTCTTTCCCGATACGGCCGATGATCAGGCTCCGGTCGTCCTGTACAGGACCGTGACCGGACAGATAGAGGGTCTTACCCTCGATAAGATACGGTTTGTACACCCCTACCGGGGAGGGCGCCGGTGGCAGACTAAGGCCCAACCGGCTTATTTGTTCTACCGTAGAGATGTTTTCCATGTTGTCGTCTTTTTGTTGGTTCAATGGTTAATGATCATGCGTTTTGCTTACTGGTCCAGCTTCACCACGCCGCCCCTCCTGCTCCGGCGCCAACCCGCCGTCAGGCATCGGTCCGACATTCAGCAACAGCGCCCCCCCCTCAAAGGCCGGCACTCCGCGGTTGATGGGCAGTACATGCTCATAAAGGAAATGACGGTCTTCCGGGTGAAATACCGGTTCAGGCGGTTATTGTTTGTCCCACCAGATCCGGGTCATCAGCGCATCCGCGCCCTGCCGGGCAACGGCGGCGTTATAATTGACGGTATTGAGCGTCTGTTCGGAGATGGGATATAAACATCTCCTGTAGATCTGTCCTCCCGTCGCATTGGTCGGATAATTGTTCGGCACCAGCGCGGGATAGCCCGTGCGCCGCCAGTTATTATACACCTCCTGCGCGTCGGGGAAGATGCTCACCCAAAACTGTGTATAGATCTGTTGCAGCTGCTGATCGAGGGTCCCCGATACCAGCACATTGTTGTTCACGTATGTGGTGATCGCCGCCGGCGAAATGGTCCCGGCGCTGCCCGCAACGATGGACCAGTGCCGCATTGCCGCCTGGATACCCAGTGTATACAGTGAACTCGCCGATGCCCCGCTGTACCAGCCACGAAGCGCGGCCTCCGTCAGCAGGAAATACGACTCTGCGGCCGTGAACAGCAGCTTTGGGGAACCCAGGCCAAGCACGGTGGCAGGGTTAGGCTCCGAATAGCTGCCAAAATTGGCTGGTTGCTTATTGGGTATATTTTGCGGCATCCCCAATTGCTTGGAGGAGGTGGTATCCGGTTTCCCGCCGGTCCAGACCACGGAAATGATGGGGAGCCGGGGATCATTGGTAGATTGGAGATAGCTGATCCAGCTGTCCGCATATTTCCCGCCTTCTACATTGCCCACGCCGTTCTGGGAGATATAATCGCTGTTCCATAGGTCTAGCACCTGCGGGTTCTTATTGATATCCTGGCCGGTGGCCAGATAGCTCATCTTGGCAATATCGGCGTCCTGCAGGATCACGCCGCCGGCGATGGCCTTTGTCACCCAGGTCTGAGCAGAAGCGATATCCACCTTTGTCAGGCGCATACCCAGGCGCAACATCAGGGAATAAGCGAATTTCTTCCATTGATCGGGATTACCGCCATAGATGAGATCGGAGGCGCCAAAGGTGGTTTTCGTTGCATCCAGACTTTGCGCAGCGGCATCGAGTTCGGAAAGCATGTTCGTATAGATGCTTTGCTGCGCATCGTATACGGGCTTTAAAAGAGAGGAATCATAGCCCAATCCTGCCTGGGAATAGGGAATGTCACCATAAAGATCGGTCTGCCGCATAAAACAATATACCCGCCAGATCCTCGCTTCCGCGAGCCAGTTGACCTTCGTCGGATCGGATTTCACGGTCTTGATGACGATACCCAACTCATTGATCTCATCCGGATAGGCGGCGTTGAAAGGTCCATAGGTCTGTTGTATCTGGCTGTTGATGTATTTGGAACCCCATCCCGCCACATCGTTATAGCTCGTGGTGTACTGCATGGTCCCAAGCAGGAAATCGGCTGCGCTGGACCCGTAATGCCCACCGGCGCCGGCTCCGTCATATTCCGCCAGGGAAAAGACGAACTGTGGAGTCGGATTGGTCACGGCATCCGGGTTGATGTTCATTTCCTTGTATCCCTTGTCACAGGAGGAGAGCGCCATCGCCGTCATCCCTATTGAAAGAATTCCTTTATATAGTTGTTGCATTTTCATGTTTTGTCGTTTTATGTCGGTCCGCCTCGGCGGCCCCGGTTTAAAATTTCACGGCCAAATTCAGACCATAGCTTCTCGTCCGGGGCAGACCGATGGATTCGAAGCCCTGGGCGTTGCTGTTGGTAAAGCTTTGTTCGGGATCGAAGTTCGTGGTCTTCCGGTAAAGGATCAGCAGGTTGCGGGCCACAAAAGAGATATTGGCCGATTGGATCTTCACCGTCGCAATGTTCTTTATCGGGAGCTGATAAGAGAAGACCACCTGCCGCAACTTGATAAAGCTGCCGTCATGCAGGAAAAGTTCGGAATAGGTCTTGTAGTTGTCATAATAGTTGCGCAGCACCCCGTTAGCCTGCGTGATGACGGTATCATAGGGAGCGCCCGACTTGTCGATGCCTTTCAACTCCAGACCATTTGCCCGGCCGGGCAAGGTGCTTTTCAACTTACCCATACGCGTTGCATACAGTTCGAAGATGGAGAAGATCTTGTTCCCGAACTTTCCGTCGAGCAGGATGCTCAGGTTGAACCGTTTGTAGCGGAAATCATTGGTAAGACCCATCGTATACGGGGCGACGCTGTTGCCCAATACCTGAGTGGCCGAGGTCATCACCGGGGTATGCGTGGTCCGGTCATAAACAATCTGGCCGGTCTTGGCATCTCTTGTCATCCGGGTACCCACAAGGGTACCAAAGGGACTGCCGACGATCTGCTGGAGTGTCGCCCAGCTGTTGACGCTCGACGCGATCTGGATATAGTTCAGGCCCGGAGCCAGCGCCACCACCTTGTTGGCATTGTAGGCGATATTATAGCTGACATTCCAGCCAAAATTGGCCGTCCGCACCGGCTTGCCCGTAAGCAGGACTTCGACGCCGCTGTTCCTTAATTTCCCGATGTTCATGATCACATTGCTATATCCCGAAGTCGTAGAAACGGCGGTATTGACGATATCATTGGTGGTCTGCCGGTTGTAGTAGGTGAAGTCGATACCCAGCCGGCTGTTGAGCATTTGCAGTTCGAATCCCCCTTCAGTAGTGGTTGAGGTATAAGGCTTGAGATTGGGATTGGAGATCACATTATTCCCGGTGTTGGGATCAGGCGTTACGTTCAGCAACGAGGCGCCGCTGCTGGCAACATTGCTAAAGGTAAGGTTGATCTGGTACGGATCGGGAGCCCCACCCCCAACCTGCGCCCACGAACCCCGCAGTTTGGCATAGCTGAAGAATTCCGGCAGGCGGACGGCATCCGAAAGGACAAAGCTGCCGGAAACGCTGGGATAGAAGATATGATTGTTCTGCGGACTCAGGGTGGAGAACCAGTCCTCTCTCCCGCCGAGGGTTAAAAAGAGGAAATTCTTGTAATCCAGGTCTACCGAACCAAAGATGGAATTGGTGCCGATCCGCGGACGATAGGGAGTAGTTGTCAGCGCCGACAGATTGCTCGCACTGTAAAAATAGGGAACAACGAAATTGTTTCCGTTTAACGTCAGCCGGTTTTCCTGGTTCTTGCGGGTATTGGCGCCTACCAGGGCGGACAGTCCGATATCCTTGGTCAAAGCCGTCTTATAAGCTCCCGTCACCATTCCGTTGAACTCGGAGACGTCCGTCTTTATTCCCGAATACTGGCCATTCGGTACGTACCGCGTTCCGGTTGGAAGGATATTGTAATAATTGTAATTGTAGTAGTCCTCACTCACCGTGCCTTTAAAGACGAGATTCTTGATCAGTTCATAAGAAACGGATGCCTGACCGATGAACCGGTTCTTCACGTCCTTCTCCTGGAACTTGTTGATCACGAAATATCCATTGGAAGCAATGTCCGCGTCGTTCCATTTCACTTCATTGCCATTGACGTCATATCCCGGTTTCAGCCAGCGCACATCGGCCGTGTTGGCGATCTCGAGCGGCGTCCAGTTGGGATTTCCCAGCGCATCCCCGGCGCCGGTACGATTGGTTCCGGTCTCGAGGTTATATTGTGCGAGTGCGTCGAGAGATAACTTATCCGTTAGTTTGCTGGCCAGCGTCAGGTTCAGCGTCTTCCGGTCATACGTGGTCTTGGGCAGGATACCATTGCTGTTGAGGTCGGCTGCTGAAAACCGGTAGACCGTTTTTTCATTCCCGCCGGCAAGGGCAACGCTGTTGGTAAAAGTGGACCCCGTCTGGTAGAAATTCTGAAGATTTTTCTTCTTTGCCGTATAAGGATGATGCACCGTATCGACGGCCATGTAGTTGGTGTTACCGTCGATCGGGGCTCCCCAGGACTTGCGGCCCGAGGCCTGCGCACTGTTGATGTCGGTGGGCATGACGCCATCCAGTCCCTGGCCATAGGTATACTGGAATTCGGGGATGACGGCCACATTCTCCAGCGTAGCGGTGGAATTGTATTCGACACCTACGCCCCGCTGTGCCCGGCCCTTCTTCGTGGTGATCAGGATGACGCCATTTGCCGCCCGGCTGCCGTAAAGCGCGGCGGCGGTACCGCCTTTTAGTACGCTGATGGATTCGATATCATCCGGGTTGATCCCCGCGATGCCGTCCCCGCGGTCGACGTTATTCGTTATGCCATTGACCGTAGGGGCGCCACCGGGAACCGAGTTGTCGATGGGCATCCCGTTGACCACATACAGGGGCTGGTTATCGGGACCGAGCGTACCATTTCCCCGGATCGTCACGCGGCTGGAGCCGCCGGGACCGGTTGAAAGACCTGCCGCATTGACACCGGCTACCTTGCCGGTTAGCGCATTGGCGATATTGTTCTCTCTGGCCTGGGTGAACTCATCCCCTTTCACCGTCGTCACGGCATAACCCAGTGATTTCTTTTCCCTGTTGATGCCCAACGCCGTCACGACCACCTCATTGAGAGAAGACCGGTTATTATCCATTACTACCGTAATCGCCGACTGTCCCCGCTGAACGGAAACCCGGCGGGTCTCATAACCGACGGAGCTGATCTCCAGTTCCAGCGGTCCGTTGTAGGCCGCGGGCAAGGTAAGGGTGAATGATCCGCTGGCATCAGTGGCGGTAGCGGTCTTTTTATCGGCGGCCAGCGCAACGGTTGCGCCGGCAACCGCCGATCCATCGGGACCTTTTACGGTACCCTTTAAATGACGATCGGTGGGCTGAGCCTGGCCAAGGAGGAATAGCAGCCAGCAGAAACCCAACAGGATGCCCCGAAGGGCCTTGGGGAATTTTGTCATGTGCAGTTATTTTTTGCTTTGGTAAGAGGAATTTGCAATTTTTGCAACTCTTCGAACCGAATTTAAGGCAAAAAATGCGAAATGAAAAAATTAAATGCAAAATATTTGCATTTAATGATACTAATCAGCTCCATTATTGTCCGCAGTTGACGAAACTGTGCGAAAATTGCAAAAAATGCCAATTAATCCCCCTACAACTCCGGCAATGTTCTATCTTTATCCATCCAAGAAAGCGCCGTCAGCCGTCATGCTCAAACCAAAACCCTCCAGTTCCATGCCTGTAGCCTTGCAAAAAAAAGATCGGAAAAGTCTGATCCTGAAGCAAGTGAATATTCACACCCGTTTGATGTATAATGACCTGGTCAACCTTATCGATGTATCTGAGGATACGATCCGCCGGGACGTCAACGAGCTGGCCGAAGAAGGACAGCTGATCCGGATCAAGGGTGGCGCAATGTCGGCGGCCTACCATTATGGACATGACGCGAAGACCTATGCGCAATCGAGCAAGCTGATCATTGCGGAGAAGGCATTGTCGTTGCTCAGGGATGATATCATCGTCCTGATCGGCGGCGGGACGACGGTGCGGGAATTCATCAAGAAGATCCCCAGCACGCTGCGCGCCACTTTCATCACCGTAAATGTTCTCACCGCCGTCGAGCTTCTCGATAAACCGATGATCAAGACGATCATGATCGGCGGCCAGTTGTCCACGTACAGCCAGATGACGGTCAGCGGCGAAGTATTCGAATACCTTGCCGGTATCCGCGCCGACCTCTGCCTCATGGGTACGAACGCCATCGACAGCAGCGCCGGGCTCACCGATTCCGACTGGGAAACGATCCAGGTAAAAAAGGCCATGATAAAAGCGGCGGAAAAAGTGGCCATTATCGCGATCTCCGAAAAATTGAATTCTTCGATGCAGATGAAGATTGCAGACATCGATGAAATAGACTATCTTATCACCGAATTGTCACCCGATAGTCCCGAGCTCCAGTCCTATCGAGCCAAGAATCTGACGATCCTATAGCGGCCACGGGCCCGCCGGTCCACTTGCCGAAGGCCCATCATTAGACCTAATAATTGCTTTTGAAAATGAGAATATCCCTTGTATTGCCCGTTCTGTTGTTTGCCTTTTTTTCCTCTTCCGCCCAGCTCAATGTATCCCACCTTCTTACCGAGAACCTATCCGATCCGATCGGCATCGACAGCAGACAACCACGCTTTAGCTGGCAGCTCTCTGCTCCCGACAGAAATGTACTGCAAACAGCTTACGAGATCCAGGTCGGCGATGGCCCCGATGGCGGCGGCAAGATCTGGAACTCCGGAAAAGTGCTATCCGATCAGTCTTTATATATTGTGTATGGAGGGCCGGCGGTCCAGGCCGGCCGAAAATATTTCTGGCGCGTACGGGTCTGGGACAACAAAGGTCGCGGAAGTGGCTGGAGTAAGCCGGCTTCGTGGCAGATGGGTCTGCTGACGCCGGCGGATTGGAAAGCCCAATGGATCCGCGTCGCCAAGGAAGACACGTCTCAGCCGAGTCCGCTGTTCCGAACGGTATTTACGGCGCAGAGCGGCATTGCTTCCGCCACAGCATATATCACTGCACATGGCCTCTATGAAGCGCAGCTTAACGGCCACCGGGTCGGCGATGCCGTACTCACGCCCGGCTGGACCTCGTATAACAAACGGCTGCAATACCAGGCCTATGATGTTACCAGCCTGGTGCATCCGGGGAAGAACGCGGCTGGCGCCATGCTGGGCAGCGGCTGGTACCGGGGTTATATCGGTTTCGAAGAGCAACGGAATGTCTACGGCTCCGAACTATCCCTATTGTTCCAACTTGTCATTCGCTATAAGAACGGGCGCGTCGACACGATAGGCTCGGACGGCAGTTGGAAAGCGGCTACCGGCGAGGTACGCCACTCGGAGATCTACCATGGCGAGATCGTCGATCACCGCAAAGAGCAAAAAGGCTGGAGTCTGCCCGATTTCAACGACGCGGACTGGGAAGCGGTTCAGACGTCCGAACTGCCAAAGAACAATCTCATCGCTACCGTGAACGAGCCCGTAACGAAACACGAGACCATTCGCGCGGCGAGAGTGCTGACAACACCCAAAGGGGAAAAGGTGATCGACTTCGGCCAGAATCTCACCGGGTGGGTGATAGTAAGGGCCAAAGGCAATTCCGGTGATAGCATCCGGCTTTCGCATGCCGAAGTACTGGATAAGGCCGGCAATTTTTATACGGACAACCTGCGAAGAGCAAAGGCCCGGGACGTTTTTATCCTGAAAGGCGAAGGGGAGGAAAGTTTTGAGCCACGGTTCACCTTCCACGGGTTCCGCTATATCCGCATCGAAGGCATTGAAGGGCCTGTCAATCCGGATGATTTCACGGCGGTAGTTCTGTATTCGAACATGCCGAAGACGGGCAGCTTCAACTGCTCGAACGTGCTGATCGATCAATTACAGCATAATATACAATGGGGTCAACAGGGTAATTTCCTCGATGTACCGACCGACTGCCCGCAACGGGATGAACGGCTGGGCTGGACCGGAGACGCACAGGTGTTCTCCCGTACGGCGGCTTTCAATCGCGGGGTTGACAATTTCTTCGCCAAATGGCTCAAGGATGTTACAGCCGACCAGCTTCCCAATGGAGCCGTCCCCTTTGTGATCCCCAATGTCCTTGGGAATGGGTCCAACGCAAGCACAGGCTGGGCGGATGTGGCCACCATCATTCCCTGGAATATGTACCTGGCCTATGGGGACAAGAAGATCCTCGAGGATCAATATCCCAGCATGAAGGCCTGGGTGGAATATATGCGGGGACAGGCGAAGAATGATCTCTGGAATACAGGCTTTCATTTCGGGGACTGGTTGTTCTATCGGCCCTTTGATGACAATGACGGGCGTTCGGCGGTAACAGATAAATATTTGATCGCGCAATGTTTTTATGCCCATTCAACCCAGCTGCTCATCAATGCTGCCATGGTGCTGGGGAAGAAAGAGGATGCCGACAATTATACGGCCCTGTTGAAACGCATCAAGGATGCCTATCTGCAGGAATATATGACCCCGGACGGCCGGTTGGTGTCCGGGACGCAGACGGCCTACGTGCTGTCGCTGCAGTTCGACATGCTGCCCGAGGCGCTGCGCAAGCAGGCCGCGGAGAGGCTGGTGAAGAATATCCAGGATTACAACTATCACCTGACTACGGGCTTTCTCGGAACTCCCTACCTCTGTCATGTGCTTAGCCGGTGGAACCAGACAGACGTTGCCTATCGCTTGTTGTTGCAGGACAGCTATCCCAGCTGGCTCTACCCCGTGAAGATGGGCGCCACGACGATCTGGGAACGCTGGGATGGGATCAAGCCCGACAGCACCTTCCAGACACCGGGCATGAATTCTTTCAATCACTATGCGTATGGCGCCATCGGGGACTGGATGTACCGGGTAGTGGCCGGCATCGACACTTATGAGGACGGTCCCGGTTATCACCACAGCCGGATCGCGCCCCACCCGGGCGGACGCCTCCGCTCCGCGGCCGCCGACCTCGAAACTGGCTATGGAAAGCTCAGCAGCCACTGGGAAATTGAGGACGACACCTTCCGGCTGGCGGTCGTTGTTCCGGCCAATACGACGGCAACGGTATGTCTGCCGGCTGTCGATAAAGGACTGGTAACCGAAGCCGGGAATAATCTGTCGACCGTAAAAGACATTCATATTGAAGGTATCGAAAAAGGCTACCTGATGGTGCGGGTCGGGTCGGGAAACTACCACTTTCAGGTAAGCCGGTAAGGCCCAACCTTTACCTAAGTTGTTTGTAACAGAAGGGACATGAAGCGATCTCTACTATTTTCCTTACTGCTTTCCGGTCTGGCCGCCGTGCCGGCCCGCTCATCGGCGCAAGCTCCCTTTGCCGCCCGGAAAGACAGTGTTACGCGCATCCTGCGGATCTTTGAGGACAATGATGGGATCAACATCTTCGGCCGATCGACAGACGATGCCTATACGAACGGCACCCGCATCGATCTCTTCTATCAGCCTGCTCACCGGCCCCATGGTCTGCTGGGCAGGTTCGCACCCCGTGCAGGCGACAGCAGCATCGATATTTATGGCTGGGGGATCATGCAGCTGATGTATACCCCGATGGACATCAGTCAAAGCAGCTTCCAATCCCATGACTATCCCTATTCCGGCGCGATCATCGCCACCCATACCCGGTATTCCTACAACCCCGTAAAGAAATACGACTGGCAGACCGAGCTGGTGATAGGCGCGTTGGGTCCGCTGTCCCTGGCCCATCAGACCCAGTCCGTCATTCATCATCTCACAGGCTTTATCCAACCCAAGGGCTGGGGCACGCAGTTCCACAACGACCTCCTGCTGAATGTCAACCTCACTGCAGAAAAACAGCTGGTGGAGTCCGACGGAACGCTGCGGATCATCGGCGGCGCTCAACTTTATGCCGGCACGATGCAGAACGGCGCGGCGGTCTATCCGCTGATCCTGCTGGGAAAAATGAACTCCTATTTCGACGGGTTCTTCAGTCAATATACGGCAGGCTCCGACGAAGCCGGTCACAAGCGCTGGCAACTGTATTTCTTTGCCAAACCGCAACTGCAATATCTTCTTTCCAACGCCTTGCTCGAAGGCGGCATTTTTACCACCAATCCCAATTTGCGCGCGCCCGACAAACCCTCCTCGCAAAATCGGCAACAGTCTTCCGCTGCATACCCCCAACCCCCGCCATCGATCCCCGCGTTGCAGCATTGGGTGCCTTCTCTTGCCTATGGCGGCGTGCTCTCGAACGGCAATTTCAGCATCACTTTTACCCAAAATGTCAGCTCGGCGACATTAAAGGGTTTGTATTGTCACGATTGGGGCAATGTTTCCCTCTACTTTGGCTGGTAAGTTCCCGTATTCCCCGTTTTTTCCGGCATAGCTGTGAACCTTTTGCCCTCCGCCGCGGTAATATTAGTCGACGAATAACGAATCAAAAGACAGGAATAATTAAATAGTAACGACCGGACAATGGCGAAACAGACAGGCTATGAACCGAATTTTACAACTGCTTTTTATTACAGCAGGGTTATTGATGATTGGATCATCCCACGGACAGACCCCATACACCAATAATAATAAGGACAGCGTTACCCGGATGCTTCGGCTGTCCGAGGACGACGACTACATCAATTTCTGGGGGAAGGGAACGGACAACGCGTATACCAACGGCAGCCGCATCGATTATTTCTACCAGCCGGATCATCGTCCCCACGGCGTACTAGGCAAATATGGGCTGACGGCCGGCCCCGGCAGCACCGATATCTATAGCTGGGGCCTGTATGAGATCATGTATACGCCCGACAACATTACAAAGACGGGCTGGCAGCCTAACGATTACCAATACGCCGGGTCTATTGTCGCCAGGCACTCGCGTTACTCCTATAATCCCGAAAAAAAATATTCCGTTAAAACAGAGCTCGTGTTTGGCCTCATCGGCCCGTCGGCAATGGGAAGGGAGATCCAATCGGGTTTCCACCGGCTCATTCATTATACGCAACCCAGGGGCTGGAGCCATCAGTTCCGAAACGACGCTTTGCTGAATGTCAACATCGATGTGGAAAAGCAGCTCTTTGCGGCCGGTCGCTGGCTTACACTTGTCGGCGGGGCGCGGGCGTATGCCGGCACGATGGAAAATGGGGCGGCCCTGTCAGGCACGCTGCTGATCGGAAAGATGGAGCCCTGGTTCAATGGGTTCTTTAGTCATTACACGAGTCCGGGCCGCGATCGCAGCGGACGGAAGAACTGGCAGGGTTATTTTATTTTCAAACCGGAATTGCAATATTTCGCACAAAACGCGATGCTGCAGGGAGGCCTGTTCACGCATAATCCCAATCCGGGGGCTACGCCGGAACTGGAACCCTGGGTGCCTTCCGTCACTTATGGATTTATATTTTCTCAGGGTAGATTTGGATTCTCCATTACTGAAAATGTTTCTTCATCAACACTTCGTCATCTTTACTGTCATGATGTCGGCAACGTCTCTCTCTATTTTGGCTTGTAATAAAATTATTCTTCACCATCGAACTTTTTTTACACCGGATAGTAATTATATACTCGACAGAAAATTTGAATGACCTATTGTGCATTTATTCGTAAACATTAAATCATCAAAGATGAAAACGACAAGAAAGATCGGAATTGTAACAACCCTGTTAGTAAGTTTTGCATTTGCATCAAAAGCGCAGACGAATCCCACGAACGCCGGCACCTCTTCTGACAAGGAATGGAGGATTAGTGTGGGTCCCGAAGTGGGTATTCCCACAGGCACCTTTGCAACCAACTATGGTTGGCTTTTCGGTGGCAGTGTACAACTGGATATCCCAGTGTTGGTCCATGGTCTTTACGTCACGGCTAACGCCGGGTATGACAATCTGATCGCAAAGAAGAACGTCCCCAATATCAATGTCCAGACGATCCCGGTGAAAGCGGGCTTTAAGTATTTCATTTGGAACGATCTCGTTTATGTCCAGGCTCAGGCGGGTGTGCAATTTCTCGGAAATAAATCGGACCTGAACGCCGACAAAGCCGCGGCCTTCACCTATTCGCCGTCGGTCGGCGTGTTGCTGAAGCTTGCGCCAAAGAATTACCTCGACCTTGGTGTCCGGTGGGAAGAGACGGCCGGCTTCTATAATGGTGGAGAAGGCAGTGGAGGCAACAGTTACGGTCTCGTTGCTCTCCGGGTAGCATACTCCTTCGGCCTCTAAACCAGGCGCCCCCTGCCGCCCTCCGGGCGGCAGGGGGCTTTTTTTCATGAAGTCTTAATATAGGTTAATGGTGGGCATAACCTTTGAGTATAACTTTGTGTCATTGTTTAAACTTCAAAAAACACAGTTATGGCTACAAAATGGATTCTCGATCCTTCCCACTCTGAAGTGGAATTCAAGGTAAAACACATGATGATCTCTAACGTTAGCGGCAAATTCACCAAATTCGACGCCACCGTTGAGACGGAAGGCGAAGACTTCATGACCGCAAAAGCGACCTTTACCGCCGATATCGACTCCATCAATACCGGTTCCGACCAGCGGGACGGACACCTGAAAAGCGCCGATTTCTTCGACGCCGGCACTTACCCCCAGCTGAAATTCGTCGCCTCCAAATATGAGAACGTCGACAATGACGGTTCCTATGAAGTATGGGGCGACCTCACCATCCACGGGATAACCAAAAGCGTCAAGCTGGATGCCGAATTCGGCGGCATTATCAAGGATCCCTGGGGCAACACCCGCGCGGGGATCAGTGTCAACGGCAAGATCAACCGGAAGGACTTCGGTCTTAGCTGGCATGGCGTGACCGAGACCGGCAGCCTGATCGTCAGCGATGATGTTCGGGTCCATATCAATCTGGAATTCGTAAAAGCTTAATACGTACAAGGGGGCCATTGAGGCCCCCTTCTTTTTTCGCCGTATATTTGCGCATGCATTATGTTTCCGTTGAAGGGCTTAACAAATCCTACGGTGTAAAACCGTTATTCCAGCAGATTACGTTCCACATTGAAGAAGGCGACAAGATCGCCCTGGTCGCCCGCAACGGCAGCGGGAAATCCACCCTCCTTCGCATTCTATCCGGCAACGACACGGCAGACGGCGGTACGGTCTGGATCCATAAGGACGTCACCGTGGCGCTCTTCGAACAGGAGCCCGTCTTTGTCGAGGACCGGTCCATCCTCGACAATATCTTTCACCATAATCATCCCGTCATCAACGCGATCAAGGCCTTTGAAGCAGCCAGCGACTCCGAAGACGTGGACAAATTGACCGACGCCATCGTCCGTATGGACGAGTTGGGCGCCTGGGATTTCGACACCAAGGTCAAGCAGATACTCGGTAAGCTGAATATCCACCATTTACAACAGCCGGCGGGGACCTTGTCGGGGGGTCAACGCAAACGGGTTGCGCTCGCCAAGACGCTGATCGATATCGGCTTCGAGCATAAGCATGTCCTGCTGATCATGGATGAACCCACCAACCATCTCGATGTGGAAATGGTCGAATGGCTGGAAAATTATTTGAACCAGGAAAGAGTAACGTTGCTGCTGGTGACCCACGACCGGTATTTCCTGGATAACGTTACGGAGGAGATCTGGGAGATGGATGGCAGCAGTCTCCACGTCTATAAGGGCGATTACGAGAATTACCTCGAGAAAAAAGCGGCCCGGGTGGAAAACGACGCGGCCAGCATCGAGAAGGCCCGCAATACCTATCGCAAAGAACTGGAATGGATGCGCAAGCAGCCCAAGGCCCGCACCACCAAGAGCAAGAGCCGCCAGGACAATTTCTACGTGGTTGAAGCCAGGGCCAAACAGCGCATCGAAGACAACCAGGTCGAGCTACAGATGAAGATGAACCGGCTTGGCGGGAAAGTGGCCGAGCTGAAGAAGGTCTACAAAAGCTATGGCGATAAGGTGATCCTGAAAGGCTTCGACTATACCTTCAAGCGGGGGGAACGCGTCGGCGTCATTGGTCGCAACGGGGTCGGCAAATCCACTTTTATCAATATGTTGCAGGGTCTCGAACCCGCAGACAGCGGCAAGATCAATATCGGCGAGACGGTGATCTTTGGCAACTACAGCCAGCAAGGGCTCGTCATCAAGGAAGATATGCGGGTGATCGAATTCGTCAAGAACATCGCCGAACATTTCCCGCTGGCGGCAGGCGGGTCGTTGAGCGCGGCACAGTTTCTCAATCTCTTCCTCTTCCCGCCCGACCAGCAATATACCTATATCTCGAAACTCAGCGGCGGCGAGAAACGGCGGCTACACCTGCTATCCATTCTTTTCCGCAATCCCAATTTCCTCGTGTTGGATGAACCGACCAACGATCTCGATCTGCCGACCCTGGCGATCCTGGAGAACTTTCTTAGCGAATACCAGGGTTGTCTGCTGATCGTCTCTCATGACCGGTATTTTATGGACCGGCTGGTTGACCATCTCCTCGTGCTGGAGGGCGATGGCCTGGTTCGGGACTTCCCGGGCAACTACTCGCTATACAGGGATTGGCAAAAAGCCAATGACGCCGATGCTGCCTTCCCCAACGAACAGGTAGTGCCCAAGGCGGCCGCAGCTCCCCCACCCTTATCGGCGCCGGCTGCCGTCAAGCGCCAGCTATCTTATAAAGAAAAAAAAGAATTTGAGGGTTTAGAGGCGGATATCGCCGCGCTGACGCGCGAAAAGCAGGAAATAACCGAGAAATTGAATAATGGGGCCGCACCTTTTGATCAGTTGCAGGCGATGTCGATCCGTATCGGGGAGATCGCCCAGTTGCTTGATGACAAGGAACTGCGCTGGTTGGAGTTGAGCGAGCTTGGATAATTCAACCGCTCATCCATTTATCGGATGCCGAAAGACCCGAGCGCATATATTTGGCCCCATGAAAAAACTTCTACTCTGGCTATCGGTGTTCGGTGCGGGCGCCGCCCAGGCCCAAAAGATGCCCGATCCCCGGCCTTTTGCCAAAACCATCACCGCGGAAGATCTGAAAAAACATCTTTTCATCGTCGCCAGCGCCGACTTCGAAGGCCGTGAGACCGCGACGGAAGGCCAACGCAAAGCGGCAGCCTATATCGAGAACGATTTTCGCTCCCTCGGCCTCAAGCCCGGCAACGGCGACAATTTCCAGCTGCAATATCCCATCTACCAGGATTCACTGGAGTCGGCATCGCTCACCGTCAACGGCCAGTCCTTTGTCTTCAACAAGGACTTTTTCGTTCCGGTCGCTCTTGACTACAGCGCCGAAATGGGCGCTGCCGATATCGTTTTTGCGGGATATGGGGTCAGCGATTCGACCCGTGACGATTATAAGAACCTGAATGTAAAAGGCAAGATCGTGCTGGTGCTGGGCGGCAACCCGCCGGGGACCCAAATGCCGACCGGCCGGGCCGCGAGAAGGTTCTTCCTTGCCAAGCAGGAAGCCGCGCAAAAGAACGGCGCTGCCGCGCTGCTGATCCTTCAATCAACGGCGCCGCGGAATGTCCGCGAGCCCAAGGGCAATATGTCGATGACGGAATTCCCCCGGACCCTCTTCCCCAACACCTTTTATATCACCGATGACGTAGCCAGGGCGATTGCGAAGGATGATTTCCCCGCCGTACAGAACGCCGGCAGTCTCGGTAAGACCTACGCCGCCGGTGTGAAGCTGGCTGTCAAAAAGACCACGCTCCATCTGCAAAGCAGCGATGTCCTCGGCTTCCTGGAAGGCACCGATCTGAAAGACCAGATCCTCGTCCTCTCTGCCCACTATGATCACCTCGGTAAACGCGGGGATGTCATCTGGTACGGCGCCGACGACGACGGATCGGGTACGGTCAGCGTACTCGAGCTCGCTGAAGCATTTGCAAAGGCAAAAGCAGCCGGCAAGGGTCCGCGCCGTAGCATCCTGTTCCTGGCCAACTCCGGCGAAGAGAAAGGATTGTTCGGATCGCAGTACTACTCCGAGCACCCCACCTACCCGCTGGATAAGACAACGGCTGACCTGAACATCGATATGATCGGTCGTATCGATCCGAACCGCAAGATCGGCGACTCGACGAACTACGTCTATGTGGTCGGCAGCGACAAGCTCTCCACGGAACTGAAACCCGTCAGCGAAGGCAATAACAAGAAATATTCGAAGCTGGAGCTCGATTACAAGTTCGATGATCCGAGCGACCCGGAGATGATCTACTACCGCAGCGACCACTTCAATTTCGCGAGGAAGGGCGTGCCGATCATTTTCTATTTCGACGGCATCCACAAGGACTACCACCAGCCGACTGATACCCCCGACAAGATCAATTACGACATTATGGAGAAGCGCGCAAGATTGGTGTTTTTCACCGCATGGGAAATGGCCAACCGCAACGAGATGGTAAAGCGCGATATCGCCCTGCCCAATCTCAGCAGGTGATCTTATAGCACCAGCGGAACAGCTTTCCCTGGAAATCGAATGGAGTGGTGGCGTTGGTAATGTCTTTTACCGACGCCGCCATTATTTTTTCCGTCTCGAGCTGAAAGCGACGGTAATTGGTGCTGAAATATAATACCCCACCCGGTTTCATCGCCTTTAGCGTTTTATTGATCAAGTCCGCATGGTCCCGCTGAATATCGAGAAAATCCTTCATGCGCTTACTGTTACTGAAAGTCGGCGGGTCCATTACGACAAGGTCGTAGTACCCGGCCGGCGCCTCATCCAGCCACTGCTTGACGTCGGCGTGGATGAACCGATGGGCGCCCTCTGAAGCATTCAGTGCCATATTGGCCTCGGCCCAAGCCAAATAGGTCTTTGACAGATCGACGGAATCAACCTGCACGGCGCCGCCCGAAGCCGCATAAACCGAAAAAGAACCGGTATAACAGAACAAGTTCAGCATCCGCTTGTCCTGCGCCTCCGCCCGTACCATCCCGCGGGTGATCCGATGATCCAGGAACAGACCCGTATCCAAATAATCGGTGAGATTGATGCGGAACGACAGCCCCGCCTCCTTTGCAATAAAGAATTCCTGTTCGCTGGCCAGCTTTTCATACTGGTCCTGTCGTCCGCCCTTGCGGCGCCGTTCGCGGTAAAAAATATGGTCATCCGGTGTCTCGAGGACCTCGCTGATGGTCGGGATACAGGATTCAAGCCAGCCGTCGTGTTCCTCTTCCGTCATCCCATGGCGGCGTTGGTATTCGGCGAGATACAGCTTGTCCTCGTACCGCTCGATACAGAACGGGAATTCCGGCAGATCATGATCATAGATGCGGTAACACGAGACGTCCTGCCGTCGCGCCAGTTTACCGACATGGCGGATATCTTTTGTCAGCCGGTTGCGGAACATCTGTAATTTCTCCTCGCTCATGTTCTGTTGATTTGTCTTAATCTTCTAAAACCCATGGCAGCCAGGAAACAGGTGCCTCCGACGACCCACCAGAGCGGCCGGAACCCCACATGACCGGCGATCTCTGCACCGCCCGCAGGCCCTACCACCTGGGCGGTCGACCAGGCGATGGTATAGAGTCCCGCATATTGCCCGCGGGTGGCCGCAGTGGTCCGGGATACCCAGAAAGAGTTCATAAAGGGCATGGACAATATCTCGCCGACGGTCGTGAGGACCATACAGAAGAAGGCCACGCCGAGGGATAGGGGCAGGATATTGAGCAATAGATAGGACACTCCCACCAGCGCAGTCCCATAGAAAATATAATGCAGGTTCTCGCGCCGGCCTTCCAGCCGGAAGACGAGGATCATTTCGAAGAGCGCGATGATCAGCCCGTTCAGCGTCATCAGCAGCCCGATCATGTATTCGGGCAGATGGAGCGTTCGCTTATAATAGACGGGGAGGATGGAGAACAATTGAAAGAAGCACGCTCCAAAGAGAACGGTACAGAAGATGAATCCCAAATAGATCCTGTCGCGATAGGGGGTCTGAGCAGCATCCGCCTTCGCCGTTTCCGGATGTCCTTTTGTGGAGGCAGCCCCGAGGAAATAGCGGATCAGCAGGACCGCTACCAGGTTGGTGCCGCCGTCGACCCAGAACAGCAGGTGATAGTTGATGGAGGCCAGGATACCGCCGATGGCGCCGCCTACGGCCCAGCCGAGGTTGATGGCCAGCCGGTTCAGTGAATAGCTGCGTGTGCGGTTCTCTTCCTTGCTATAGGCGGCGATCGCCGTCGAGTTGGCAGGGCGGAAGGCTTCGTTGACCACGCTTAACAGGAAGGTGCAGACGCAGATCAGCGGATAGCTGCGCATCTGGCCCAGCAGCATGAACAGGAAGCCGCCCCCGGTAAGCGTCACGAGCTGCACCTTGTGGAAGCCGAAGCGATCGGTCATCCTGCCGCCAAGAAACCCGCCGCACACGGCTCCCAGCCCGAAGACGCCGACCACCGCTCCCGCCTGCCCGATGCTGAAACCCATTGAGGGCTGCGTCAGATAGATGGTCATGAACGGGATCACCATCGTGCCGCTGCGATTGACAAGCATGACGGCGGAAAGAAGCCAGGTATTTTTTGACAGGCCGCTGTAAGCGTCCCGGTACAATGCCAACATACCGCAAGATAAAAAAGCCCGGCCGAATGGCCGGGCTTTTTTATCGCGTTCTATTTACTTGCCGAAGACCTTTTTCAAAAGATCGTCGACCTGTGCGGCGGGATTCGTTCGAATATTTTTCTCTTCCGTGGCCACATAATAAAAGACGCCGTCCAGCGCCTTTGCGGTCGCATAACCAGGCAAGTCGCTGTTGACCTTCGTGACCAGGGGCATTTTGTTATAGGTGTCGAAGATCTGTTTCCAGTACTTCGTGGCGCCCGTCTTCTGCAGCGAGCTGTCGATGACCGGGCGGAACTTCGCGGTCAGCTGGGCCGAGGTGGTCTTGCGCAGATAACCGGTAGCAGCGGTATCCGGTCCTTTGAGGATATTCACCCCGTCGGTGACGGTCATGTTCTTGATGGCGCTGAGAAAGATCGGCGCCGCGGATTTTGCCGCATCTTCGGCGGCCCGGTTGAGACTGAGGATCGCATCGTCTACCTGTTTGCCGAAACCGGCGCTGCGCAGCGTCTTTTCCACCTTGGCCGCTTCGGGAGGCAGCAGGATCTTCACGGCGGCATCCTTGAAGAATCCGTCGACGGCCGAGAGCTTGTCGGTGCTCTTCTGCGTACCGTGATTCAAGGCGTCTTTCAGACCGGCCACGATATCATCCGAGCTAAGTCCTTTTCCCCCACCCTTCAGTGCGTTCTTTGCCTTGTCGAACAGGCTCTGTGCGCTAAGCATGGAAACGGAGAACACAACGAGAACAAAACAGGAAGTAAGCTTTTTGATCATTGGAGGATTTTTATTGGAACGTCCCGCCAAAGGTATTTATTGCCTGTCGCATATTCCCAATAAATCCTATTTTTGCGTCTCATATTAACAAAATCACTATGGGATTAACCAGAGTAATTCTTGCATCGGCCCTTTGTCTTTCCGCAGGCAGCGGCGTCTTTGCACAAACGGCAAAAACCGGCGCAGTTGCCTCCAAGCCGGCGGGCGGGACCACACACAAACCGGCGGAGGCCGGCAAACCGGTGGTCAACGGCCCTGTTTTGAAGAACGAGCTGGATTCGGTCAGCTATTCGATCGGTCTTAGCGTAGCCAATTTCTACAAGCAGTTCAACGTAACCAATATCAATACGGCCATGCTGGTCCGCGCCATCAATGACTCCAAGTCAAAGACCGCCAAACCCCTGCTGGATGAGCAACAGGCCAATACCTGTCTCACCGGTTTCGTTCAGAAGACCAAGGCTGAAAAAGCCTCGGGCACCAAGAAGCTGGGCCAGGATTTCCTTGCCGCCAACAAGAACAAGCCGGGCGTAGTGACCCTGCCCAGCGGTTTGCAATACCAGATCATCAAGGAAGGCACGGGTCCCAAGCCCGCCATCACCGACCGGGTGAAGGTGCATTATCATGGAACCCTGATCGATGGCCGGGTATTCGACAGCAGCGTCGAAAAAGGGCAGCCCGTCGAGCTTTCCGTCGGCGGCGTGATCGCAGGCTGGACCGAGGCATTGCAACTTATGCCTGTCGGCAGCAAGTGGAAGCTCTTCATTCCTTCCAATCTCGGTTATGGGGATCAGCAGGCCGGTCCGATGATCGCGCCGGGTTCGACGCTGATCTTCGACGTCGAGCTGCTCGATATTGTCAAGCCTGCGGGCGCGGCACCGGGTACGGCGCCGGACAGCACAAAACATTAAGTAAAAGACCGG
>Ga0105239_10000761_pt1 | contig 45527 bp, 37 predicted proteins | sample KBSC44metaG_FD_92761 | JGI IMG/M metagenome (GOLD analysis project Ga0105239, IMG submission 92761) | Corn rhizosphere microbial communities from Kellogg Biological Station, Michigan, USA - KBS C4-4 metaG | ecosystem: Host-associated > Plants > Roots > Rhizosphere > Soil | place: Michigan, USA...
AAGGTTGGGTCTGAGGGGAAGGCTTCCAAGAGTGGGAGTCCAGGGCGGTCGTCTACGACGCATGTGACGATCGTCGTCGTGCTGCTGGCGGCGATGTCGGCGATGCCGGGTGTGGCGCAGTCTTCGGGTGGGCCTGGTGGTTCGGGCAGTACGGCTGCTGCGAGACCTGCGGGGCCTGGCGCCAGTGCTGCGGGCGGGTCTGGCTCAGTGCGCGCGACAGCCAGCGAACCGAAGGATACGGTGGAGACATTCCCCGTGCCTCCGGCCAATTCACATTCTTTGTTCTATCTTCAGCGTACGCCCAATTCCAATACCATCATTGTCGAGCTGAACGAGAAGGACGGGATTATCGACAAGGAGGATCCGGCGCATGTGCTCTGGGTTCGTTATACCGAGCAGGGGCAGCGGCAGGAGCTGAATTGGATACAGCGGCATTTTGCCTATGGCCTGAAGCAGGAAGATATAGGCAATGGCACGTGGGAGCTGCGGTTTGTCTCGTATAAGCGGATCCCGATGTATCTGAAGAAGTCACCTGTTGACAATAGACATCATGTGTATTGCGAGATATCCGGGAGGCAGGCCGTTCTGAGCCGGGTCTATATCCGGATCGACCCGGGTGGGACTTTCTGGTCGCCGAATGTCAAATGGCTTGAGCTAAAGGGGACGGATACGCAGACCGGGAAGGAATTGGTACAACGAATAAAAGTTTAAATGGATACAACTGGTGGGGAAATAAACGGGACGGATGCGGGACCGCTGGTGGACGGATCGATAGCGGGTCCGGTGGTGGGGGAGGGAACGGCGGGGCCGCTGGTAGAGGAGGGTGCTGCGAGAACGGGGACTCCGCTGACCCGGAAGAATGCGCTGATCGCCACAGCTGTTTCGGCGCTTTACCTGATACTTTCGGCTATACTTATAGGTTTTAAGACGGAGCAGCTGTTCCTGGTGGGGCTGTTCAACGGGCTATTTTATTTGTCGGGGCGTACCCGGCGGTTTATCCTGGGATTTAGTGTCTTTATCGTCTTCTGGATCATCTTCGACTTCATGAAGGCTTTTCCGAACTACCGGTACAATACTGTGCATATCGAGAGCATTTACAATCTTGAGAAGCGGCTTTTTGGGATCAGGGATGCCTTGGGGTTGGTGCTGACGCCGAATGAGTACTGGCTGGCGCACCAGCAGACTTTCCTGGATATCCTGGCGGGGTTCTTCTATCTCTGCTGGATGCCGTTGCCGCTGGGTTTTGCGGGGTATCTGTTCTATAGGAACAAGGAGGCATTTTTCAGATTTGTGCTGAGCTTTCTGGTGGTGAACCTGGTGGGTTTTGTCTTGTACTATGCCTGTCCGGCGGCGCCGCCATGGTATGTGGAGCTGCATGGCTTTCAGTTCGACCCGCATACGCCGGGGAATACGGCGGGGCTGGGAAGATGGGATGCTTATTTTCATGTGTCGGTGTTCTCGGGGTTGTATGCGAAGAGCTCGAATGTATTTGCGGCCATGCCTTCGTTGCATGCGGCGTATCCGCTGACGGTGCTGTTTTATGGGATAAAATATAAGTGCAGGTGGGTCAATGTGCTGTTTGGGACGATCATGGTGGGGATATGGTTTGCGGCGGTGTATAGCAGTCATCACTATGTGCTGGATGTGGTGGCGGGGATCGGGTGCGGGTTGATAGGGATATATCTTTTCAATTATTTGTTTGAGCGGGTGGGGGTGGTGAACCGCGTGGTGAGAGGGTGGATCAGGGGAGTTAGTGAGTGATTTAAGAGCAGCGGCCGATGCCCTCGACCATAATGTCTACTATTGAATCGATCTGGAGGTCGAGCTTTGGGCTGCGGTGCTGGCCGACCATCAGGGGTACGGCGAGGCCGCGGAAGCTGCTGACCATGAGGTAGGCGATGAGCTCGATGTTGTCTTCGCTGACCTGTTTGAATTCTCCGTTGTGGACGCCTTCGGTAAGGATATCTTTTACCAGCTCGACGTGGGTGGTATCGAACTTGTTTTTTAGATCGGTCATAATGCAGTGTAAGTCAGCGATCTCGCTTTTCAGGGCGTCGCTGAGGTTGCAGAGTTCTTTGAGCTTGTTGAGGCGGCAGCGGCAGTAGGCGGTCAGCTTTTCTTTGGACGAGCGGGCCTGGCTGATGGCCTGGCTGATCTGGTCGAGGAGCTCGTCCATTTCGGCGTAGAGGACGGCTTCGAAGATGTCTTCTTTGCTGGGGTAGTAGTAGTAGAGGGAGCTTTTTGCTTTGCCGAGGCCCCGGGCTATGTCGCCCATGGTCGTTTTTTTGAACCCGGACTGCCGAAAAAGGGCCCGTGCCGTGTCGAGGATCTCCCGGACAACTGTCTCATCCCTTTGAAGTGTTTCGGCCATAGTCGATTATACGTTGTGAATAAGAATCAAATTTACAATTTTCCTCCCCAAATTCGGTTAATGGTTCGTGAATGTTGTATCTTTAAAACACTCTCGTGGTTAGGCTCAGTTAGTTGATGGATTCATGGTATTCTTCTTTTGACCCAAATGAAAATATTGGAACATGGACCCGAAACTGAACTGTATTCTTCTCATCGACGACGATGAACCAACCAATTTTTTGAACAAGATGACGCTGGAGCAGAGCGGGTGTGCCAGTCATATCCGGATCGCTCAGGGTGGCCAGGAGGCGTTGGATTATCTTGAAAGGTGTGGCCTGGATGACTCGCCCAGGCCTGATCTTATTTTTCTCGACATCAATATGCCGGCTATGGATGGCTGGGAGTTCCTGGAGAAGTACAAGCTGCTTCCCGGTGGGCAGAAGGCGGATATCGTCCTGATCATGCTGACGACGTCGCTGAATCCTGACGATGAGGCCAGAACGAGGACGTACCCCGAGGTGTCGGGGTTTGAGAATAAGCCGCTGAGCCAGGAGCGGCTCAAGATGCTCCTGGATAGATATTTTGGTGAATAGGGGTTGGGGGGTGACGCCCCTGTTGACGCCGCCGGGTGATAGGGTTCGCGCCGCTGTTTGGTGGCAGCGCGGTCCGAGTGACGCGGTTCACGCGGAGCGGGACGGCTATCGTCCGGAATGCAGGTAATCTTTTAGGTGAGTGATCGTCTCTTCCTGGGTGAGTATGGTCTCGCGTACGACGTCGTTGATCGATACGATCCCGCTAAGTATTCCGCTTTCGAAGACGGGAAGGTAGCGGATGTTCTTTTCCGACATCAGCTGCATACAAAACTCGACGGTATCCTGGGGGGTAACCGTGGGGAAGTCCTTTGACATGATCTCCGATACGGGAGTGTCGGTGGAGGACTTGCCTTTGAGGATGACCTTTCTTGAATAGTCCCGTTCGGTCATTATACCCTGGTATTCGTTCCCCTCCAGCACGAGCACAGACCCGATGTTCTGATCGGCCATGATCCGAAGTGCCTCCAGAACCGTGGTTTGGGGCGTTACCGATGTGATACGGGCACCCTTGTGAGAAAGAATGTCGCTTACTTTTTTCATACAGCCTGTATTTTGGTTGGTGAGGAATCGCTTTTCCCAATTTACAATTTTTTTGAATGTTTTGCCAATATTTTCCCGGTAGGTAAGGGGGATTTTTTGGGGGGATAAGGGTTCGCCGGGTGGGGTGAATGTGGTGCAGGTAAATGTGGGGGAGAAGGTGCAGTGGAGGGTGAGTCTTCGCGGTCAGGGTCAGACCCGCGGCAGCAGCCAGTCGGTAAATTCGGGAAGGGTGTAAAAGATCTTGTCGGGGTTGTTGGCCAGCAGCTTTTCGGGCTCTGCTGTTGGCGCCCAGGCTGCCGCTACGACGGGTATGCCGGCTTTGCGGCTGGCGGTGATATCGCTGGGGGCGTCGCCGACGTAGACGATGGAGCTCTTGTCGAGGTCGGGCCATTGCCCGAGGACTGCTGTGATGCCTTTCTCTTTTGTCGGCCCTTCGGGGGAGCCGGTCTCGATATGCTCGAAGTGGGAGTCGAGGCCGAATTTTTTCAGCGTGATGATTGTGCTGTTTTTGCCTTTTCCGGTGACCATGGCGATACGGATGCCTTTTTCTCTTAGCTGGCCGAGGAGGTCGATGATACCGGGGAAGGGGTCGGGGCAGATGTCGTGGAGGTCTTCGTAGAACTGGAGGTAGTTGACGATGCCTTCTTCATAGTGATCGGGGACGAGGGTTTGGATCGTCCCTTCTTCGGAGGGGCCGAAGGTGGCGATGATGTCCTGGTCGGAGAGTTTCTTCATCGCAAGCGGTTCGATCGACTGGCGGAAGGCCTGGATACAAAGGGGGAGTGTATTGCCGATGGTGACGTCGAGGTCGAAGATGAGGCCTTTGATCGTGTCCAAGGAATGGGACAGTTAAAAAGAAGTCACCTGGCCGGGGGCTTGAATATTTTAGTATTGCGAGGGACGGACCCAGATGTTGCGGAAGCTGATGGGCTCGCTCTTGTCTCCGTGCGCCTGCAGCTTGATGGGAGAGGGGCCGTGCGACTTGTAGTAGGGCAGTCCGATGTAGCGGGTTTCGCCTTTTAGTATGAAGTTGTCCTGCACGAGCACGCCGTTGAGGAAGGCGGTGACGCGGGCAGGTGTCTTTAATGTGCCGTCTGCATTGAAGACCGGGGCTACCCAGGCGATGTCATAGGTCTGCCATTCACCGGGTTTGCGGCAGGGATTGGCGAGGGGTACGCTTTGTTTGTAGATGCTGCCTACCTGGCCATTGGTATAAGTCTTGTTGTTATAGTTGTCGAGGATCTGGATCTCGTAGCCGGCGTCGCCTTTACCGGTGGATGCGAGGAAGATGCCGCTGTTGCCGCGGGCCTGGTCTGAGCCGGTGATGTTGGTTGGGATACGGTATTCAAGGTGCAGCTGATAGTTGATAAAGCTCTGTTTGGTCTGGATGTTGCCCGACTGTTTGTTTACGGTCAGGATGCCGTCGGCAACGGTCCAGTCTGCGGGGGTGCCGTCGGAGACTTTTTCCCACTGGTCGAGGTTCTTGCCGTTGAAGAGGATGACGGCGTCTGAAGGAGGTTCGCCGAATTTTGCGGCCGGTGTCACAACGGGTGGGACGGGTTCGTAGATCTCGGTTGTTCTGTGATCCTTGATGGTGTCTGTTTCAGTCTGGGCTTGTGTGATGTTGGCGCCTGCGAGCAGGACGATGGCTGATAGCAATGTGGTCCGATGCATCATAGTCATGTGATTGAATGAATGAGGGAACAATTTAATGGATTTTTACGAAATTGCCTTGTGAGTAAAACATTCTGTTTATTGCTGGCTGGTTTGCTATCGACTGTCTTTGTCATCGGGGGGGAGCAACGGCCTGTCCCGCCGGTACGGTATGTCGGCATTGAGGACGGTCTGTCGAACAATGCGGTGACCGGGGTTTACCAGGACTATAAGGGTTTTATGTGGTTTACTACTTATGACGGCCTGAACCGGTATGACGGCCGGTCGTTCACGATATTCCGGAACAGGATCGGCGACAGCACGTCCCTGAAGGGCAATGAGGTCTATTGTATCGCCGACGACCTGTGGCATAATCTCTGGATCGGGGGCCGAAACGGACTGAGCATTTATCATCCGGACAGGGGCGCCTTCTCTTTTCCATATTATATTCCGCTGCAGGGTGGACCAGGTCAGCTGGTTGCGTCCGAAGTCCTGAATGTGGACAGGGACAGGCATGGAGATATCCTTGTAGCGACGGGTGGAACGGGACTGCTGGTGTTTGGAAAGGGCGATAGTGTCGGGAGACAGGTGAAGCTGGGAAGAGGAACTGCGAACTACAAGGTGTCGGCAATCTGTCAGGACAGCAGCGACGGCACGACCTGGCTGATCGTGGAGAATGTGGGTCTTTGTCATTATTCGGGGAAGGAGCAGGGGATCAGGGTTGTCAACAGGAGTTTCAGGCAGGGCAATTGTTTGAGGGCAGATGGCAGCGGGCATTTGTGGTTCGGTAACGACAACGGTCTTTATCGGTACTCTATCCCGGAGGATTCGTATTCGGGCAGCTATGTCGACGGACTTTTCCGCGTCAGCGGCCTTTGTATCGACAGGGAGGGGTTGCTTTGGATCGCCTCGGACGGGAGAGGGCTGCTGGTCAAGAGCCAGGAGGACGCAAAGGCGCGGCCGTATACCGGCGCTGGCGGCAAGCCCGTGGTCAACAGCAGCGCGGTATACTCGGTCTATGAAGACGAGCAGGGACGCAAGTGGATAGCCACGCTACGTGGAGGGGTAAATATCATCGAGGCCAGGCCCAACCCGATACGCACGGTTGTTTACAATCCCGAGAAGAATACCAATCCCAACAACAATTTTATTCTTTCTTTTTGCGAGGACCAGGACCATCATATCTGGATCGGGACAGACGGTGGGGGACTCCGGTGCTGGAACCGGGAGAAGGACGAGTACAAAGTGTATACGCATGATCCCGGTGATAAAAAGAGCGTCGGGGGAAATTTTATTACGGGTATCCTCCGCGACGCGCAGAATGAGATATGGGTCTCGTCGTGGTATGGCGGGATCAGCCGGTACAAGCGGGCGGGCGGAAATTTTGTACACTATGCCTGTGTGAACCCCTATACGGGGTTGGAGGAGAACAAAGTCTGGCTCTTGTATGAGGACAGGCAAAAAAGGCTGTGGGCAAGCACCAGCAATGACGGCACCTTATATCTGTTGAACAGGGGGCTGGACCGGTGGGAGCTGTTTGATACCACCATCGTCAATATACAATGTCTTGCGGAGGATGGAGCCGGCAATTTTTGGGGTGGCAACTATTCGTCGCTGATCCGGATCGACAGAGACCGGAAGAAGCACCAAAAATATGAGCTGGGGTATACGGTCCGCTGCATACATGAAGACCGGGCGGGCAATTTTTGGGTTGGGACGCAGGGCGGTGGGTTATTGTTGTTTGACCGGAGGACGGGGGGCTACAAGCGATTCGACGATCACAATGGATTGCGGAGCAATACCATATTAAGGATACTCGAGGACGCCGAAGGGAATTTGTGGATGAGCACGTTCAACGGCCTGGTCCGTTTTGACGCGAGGGAGAGGAGCTTCAGGTCATTCCTGCAGTCGGATGGGCTGCAGAGCGACCAGTTCAGCTTTAATGCGGCGACGGCGCTGAGGTCCGGGGAGTTCCTCTTCGGCGGCATCAAGGGTTTTAATCTTTTCTATCCGGACAGCATTTATGGGCAGGCTTCGAAGCCGGCGATCTATCTCACGTCGATCCGGGTCGAGGACAGGGCGCTTACGCCGGCGAGCCGGTATGTGGTCGACCGGCAGCTGGAGGATATCCGGGCGATCGAGGTGCCGTATGAAGCCGCGAACCTGTCCTTCGATTTTGTATCGCCGGAATACAGCGCCCCGGATAAGATACAGTATGCCTACTACCTGGAGGGTTGGGACAGCCGGTGGAACTTTAATAATATGGTGCGAACGGCGAACTATAGCCGGCTTAGAGAAGGGACGTATACGTTGTACCTGAGGGCGACGGATGCGCTGGGGCGCTGGGGGAAGGAAAAGCGGTTGTTGCTGGTCCGGGTGCTGCCGCCCTGGTATCGAACCTGGTGGGCGTATTTGCTCTATGGGCTCTGCCTCGCCGGTGGGGTGTTCCTCTATGTCAGGTATACGCGCAAGCAGGAGCGGCTCCGGTATGAGATCAAGCTCGCGCATCTCGAGAACGAGAAGGACAAGGAGCTCAATGAAAAGAAGCTATCCTTTTTCACCAATATCTCCCACGAGTTCAGGACGCCGCTGTCGTTGATCATCAATCCGCTGAAGGAGGCGCGTGAGAGGGATAAGGAGCTGACGACGGCGTATCGCAATGCGCGGCGGTTATTGAGCCTGGTGGACCAGCTGCTGTTGTTCAGGAAGGCGGATAGCGGGGCGGATGTTCTGAAGATCGCCCAGCTGGATATTCCCGAGATCACGCGGGAGGTCTACCTCTGTTTCATCCAGCAGGCTAAGGCGAAGGGGATCGATTATTCGTTCGTGGGAGAAGTGGGGGATCCGGTGATCTATGCCGATCGGGAGAAGATCGAGATAGCGTTGTTCAATCTGCTGTCGAACGCTTTTAAGTTTACGCCGGATGGGGGGAGGATCAGGGTGGTTCTGGGGGAGGACGGGGGCGAGGTAAGCGTGATGGTGGAGGATAGCGGGCCGGGGATCGCAGCATCCGATATGGAAGGAATATTTGGGAAGTTCAAAGGGATGGCGCAGAAAGGGTTTGGGATCGGGCTCTATCTGGTGAAACATTTTGTGGAGAGCCATCGTGGACGGGTTTTTTGCCAGAGCGAGGTTGGAATGGGTGCCCGGTTTACCATCGTGCTGAAGAAGGGGGTATCGCATTTGCCGGCGGACATCGTATTAGTAGGGGATGGACATAGTGAGGAACGGCAGGGTCTGCTGGGAGAGCTGGTAGATGGGTCCGAGGCGGGGGCCCAGGACAAAGAGGAAACGTCTGTGGTGCTAACCGAGGATGGTAAGACGGCAGACGAGGTCATTACCGGGAAGAAGTCACTACTGCTGATCGACGACGAGGACGAGATCGGGAGGTACCTGGATCATCTGTTCAGGGATAAGTATCTATTATACCGGGCGAGCAATGGCGAAGACGGGTGGAAACTGGCGCAGCAGGTCATGCCGGACCTGGTCATCAGCGATGTCCGGATGCAGGGAATGGATGGCGTGGAGCTTTGTAATAAGATCAAGCGTTCTGAGGCGCTGGGGCATATCCCGGTGATCCTGCTGACGGGGGAGACGGCGACGGAAGCGAGGCTGAGGGGGATCGAGGGGGGCGCCGACGACTATATCACCAAGCCGTTCGATAAGGACCTATTGCGGGCGAAGGTCGAGACGGTGCTGCGGAACCGGGACCAGCTTCGTCGGTTCTTCTTTGACAGCATTACGCTGAAGGAGACGGCCATAAAGGTGCCGGTGGAATACCAGGAATTCCTTCGCCGCTGTATAGAAGTGGTGGAGCGGCACCTGGATACCGAGGATTTCACCACCCGGAAATTTGCCCAGGCCATGGGGATGAGCCGAAGCGGTCTATACCAGAAGGTAAAGTCCATTTCGGGACAGTCCCTCAACGCCTTTATCCGAAGCATCCGGTTGAGGAGGGCGGCGGTTCTGATGTTAAAGGACAATATGAACGTCAACCAGGCCGCCTTCCAGGTGGGGATCGGTGATGCCCGGTATTTCAGGGAACAGTTCGTAAAGCTTTTTGGGATGACCCCTTCCGATTATATTAGAAAATATAGACCTGCATTTAATGGCGAGCTCAATGTCATTAAAGGGTAGACTCGTACCCTTTTGGAGCATTTAATGTCATTTTACCCCCCTTCTTTTGCTTTTTTACCCCCTAATCCCGCTGGTGGACCGGCCTATTTTGCATATAGTTTCGAGGGATAATAGGTTCCCTGTTTCATTTTAATAATTAAACTAGCTTGTCATTATGAGACGAACTGCAAAACGTCGCTGCAAAAGACCTATTCTCCTGGGTCTATTCATTTTACTCAATTTTTCGCTTTTTGCCCAGCAGGATGTCACCGGGGTGGTCAAGTCACCGGAAGGACCGTTGGCTGGTGTCACCGTCAAGGTCAAGGGGAGCAAGGTTGCCGGGCAGACCGACAAGGATGGCCGATTTTCTGTTCAGGCGGCTGCAAATGCGGTCCTTATTTTCTCACACGTAAGCTTTGCCGTCAAGGAAGTGCCGGTGAACGGCCAGGCGGATATCTCCGTTGCTTTGGAGCCGCTGAACGCCGGGCTGGGCGAAGTGGTTGTCGTGGGTTACGGCACGCAGAAGAAGGCTACGTTGACGGGGTCGGTATCGGTCGTCAAGGGGGAGGACCTTGTCAAGAGTCCCCAGCCCAATCTTTCCAACTCGATGGCGGGGCGGTTCTCGGGCGTGATGGCCAACAACCGGACGGGTGAGCCGGGGTATGACGGATCGACCTTTTATATCCGGGGGCTTGCTACGACGGGGAGCAATGATGTCCTGGTGGTGGTCGACGGAGTCCCCGGCCAGGTCGGTGGGCTTGAGCGGCTGGACCCGAACGATATCGAGAGCATGACCATTCTGAAGGACGCCAGCGCCGCGGTGTATGGGAGCAGGGCCGCCAATGGCGTCATCCTGATCACGACCAAGCGGGGGAAGACCGGTAAGCCTACGATCAACTATTCTTTCAACCAGGGTTTTGCGTCGCCGACGCGGCTGCCGAAGATGGCGGATGCGCCGACGTATGCGACCCTCCAGAATGAGATACAGTATTACGACAATCCCGCGGGTGGTCTGAACCAGATATATACCGATGCCCAGGTGCAGAAGTTCAGGGATGGGTCGGACCCGTTGAACTATCCGAATACCGACTGGCCGAAGATCGCGCTGAAGAAGACGGCGCTGCAGAACCAGCACAGTCTTTCGGTCAATGGCGGGTCGGAGAACGTCAAGTATTATGTCTCATTAGGCCTGCTGGGACAGGACGGGATATATAAGAACGGCGTTACGCACTATGACCAGTACAATTTCCGGTCGAATATCGATGCGAATGTGACGGACCGGCTGAAGGTCAGCCTTTACCTCTCCGGCCGCGAGGAAGACAGGCGCTATCCGTCGACTTCAGCGCCCAATCTTTTCAGGTCGATCTATCGGGCTTATCCGACTGTCTCGGCCTATTTCCCCAACGGCAAGCCGACCTATGGCATCGAGGGTAATAACCCTGTGCTGCAGGCAACGGATATCGGTGGGGTAACGCAGAATCCGACGCAGGTATTCAATGGCATCCTGAAGGGGTCTTACAGCATTCCGGGGGTCAAGGGGCTGTCGCTGGATGGGTTTGTCTCGATGGACAAGTCGTGGAGCTTCAACAAGGCGTTCAGCAAGCCATATGTAGTGTATCAATATTCGGCGTCAGCCGGCACCTATACGCCGGTAGTGGTTGGTGGGTCGTCGGGGCTGGCGACTCTGTATGAGACTCAGCTCAACAAGTCATTGCTGACGGAAAATATCAAGCTGAATTTTATCCGCGGCTTTGGGGATCACCATATCAATGCTTTCGTGGCATACGAGCAGGCGGAGACGAAGCAGGACAGCCTTGCCGCATGGAGGTTGAATTTCCCGACACAGCTGACGCCTGAGCTGTCTCAGGGTGGCGCCGCTGCGACCGACGATGGCACGGCAGGCAGCAGCTATCATTTTACGCGTAAGAGCTATATCGGCCGGGTGGCCTATGACTACAAAGAGAAGTATCTGGTCGAGGCGCAGATGCGTATTGACGGGTCGTCGACCTTTCCTGCGGGCAAGCAGTACGGCCATTTCCCGTCCATATCGGCGGGCTGGCGGATCTCGAAGGAGGACTGGTGGCAGAATGTTGGCGCTATCAATGACTTAAAGATCCGTGGATCCTATGGGACGCTCGGGAATGACAATGTCAAGCTCTTCCAGTATTTCGACAACTATTCGATCACCGACTATTATGTTCTTGGCGGAAACATCCATCCGGGTGTCGACCTGGTGAAGCTGGCCAACCCCGATATAACGTGGGAGGTGGCGAAGAAGCTGGATATGGGGTTGAACGCCGTGTTCCTGGATCATTTTACTTTAGAGTTCATCTATTTCCAGCAGAAGCGTTCGGATATCCTTACTCCGCGCAATGCTTCTATCTCGAATGTGACGGGTATCGTAAACCCTTATGGGTCTGATGCGCTGGTGCCGTCCGAGAACATCGGAAAGGTGAACAGCAATGGCTTTGAAGCGACGCTGGGTTATTCGAACGAAACCGCCGGGGGCTTTCATTACGGCATTTCGGGCAACCTGACCTATGCGAAGAGCAAGATCGTCTTTATCGATGAGGCTCCTGCCACGCTGTCCTATCAGCAGCAGACGGGAAGGCCTGTGAACACTTACCTCCTCTACAATGCCACCGGTATTTTCAGGACCGCTTCCGATCTGGCGAAGTATCCACACTTGCAGGGTGCGCAGCTGGGTGACCTGATCTACCAGGACGTGAATGGCGATGGCAAGATCACGGCGGACGACCAGACGCGGTCGAAGTACGGCAATATTCCCGAGATCACGTATGGGGTTCTCCTCAACGCATCGTATAAGAATTTCGACATTTCTGCAGTATTTGCAGGGCAGACGCACGTCAGCCAGTATGTGCTGCCCGAGTCCGGGACCATTGGCAACTTCTACAGCAGCTGGGCTGATAACCGGTGGAGCCCCAGCCATACCAATGGCAGCTATCCGAGAGCGGATGACCGGGCTTCCTCTTCCATCAATGGCGGCCTTTACAACAATTCGTTCTGGCTGAATAATGCGTCCTTCTTACGACTGAAGAATCTGGAAGTGGGCTATACGCTGGGTGCGCCGATCCTGACGAAGCTGCGCATCGCGTCAGTTCGCGTTTATGCCAATGCGTTCAACCTGTTCACGATCACGAAGGTCAAGGACTATGATCCGGAGGGCACTGTCAACACCAATGCGAGTCTGTATAGCGCCAGCGGGCAGTTCTACCCCCAGCAGCGGATCGTGAACCTGGGCTTAAATGTTAGATTCTAAAAAATGTTTGCAATGAAAAAAAAGATCATATACCTGCTGGCCGCCGTCATGGCGTTCGGCTCCTGTAAAAAGAATTTTCTGGATATCACTCCAACGAGCATCGTATTGACGGATGCCGTCCTGGGGGACTCGCTGCTCTTCGAAGACTATGTCGTCAACCGGTACCTGGGCGTGAAGCTGCAGGACAAGGAAGCGGAGGGAACGCCGCCGGGGTTTGGGAGGGGATTCGAATACAGCATGTGGAGCTCTATCACCGATGAGTCGATCTACAACAATGATGACAATACCTGGGTGATCCAGCGGGGACAGCTGGCGCCTGAGAACACCGGCATGGCCGGGACGATCTGGGGCAGGAGCTACCGGAGCATCCGGGAGTGCAATTTCGCTTTGAATCATATCGACTCGGTCAATATGAGCCAGGCGAAGAAGGATGTGCTGGCGGCAGAGCTGCGGTTCATCCGCGCCTTCCGGTACCAGGACCTGATCCGCAACTATGGCGGCGTTGTGCTGGTAGGGGACAGGGTGCTGAACCTGAAGGACAGTCTTAACGGTGCGGCGCTCTTTACGCGGTCGTCGATAAAGGACTGTATCAATTATGCTGTTAGTGAGCTGGATGCTGCGGCGGCCAAGCTGCCTCTCGGCAATGACGGTGGGTGGGCTTTAGGTCGTGCTACGAAGGGCGCGGCGCTGGCGTTGAAGGCACGTCTGCTGCTGTATGCGGCCAGTCCATTGTACAATGCCGGTACCTGGCAGGCTGCGGCGTCTGCTGCGCAGGACGTCATCAATATGGGTATCTATTCGCTGGAGCCTGACTATGGGGCGTTGTTCAATAATCCTTCGAGCAAGGAGATCATCTTCGAAAGGACTTATGCTATCGGGGCGCGTCACGTCTGTCTGGAGATCTCCAACGGGCCGAATGGTTTTGGCGGCTGGGCGGGGAATACGCCGTTGCAGAATTTTGTCGACTCTTATGAGACGAAGGATGGCAAGGATATTTCTGACCCGACGTCGGGGTATAGCGACCAGAATCCTTATGTGAACAGGGACCCGCGTTTTTATGAGACGGTATTATACAATGGCGCTACGTACAGAGGCAGTACTGTGCAGATATATACGCCGGGTGGGAAGGATAGCAAGGATGGGCCGTCGAACTGGAATACGACCAAGACGGGATACTATCTGAAGAAGTTCATGAACGACGCTTATCCGATCGACAATCCCTGGAATGTGGCGGGTCTTCAGCCGTGGATCTATTTCCGTTATGCGGAAGTGCTGCTGAACTATGCTGAGGCGCAGAATGAGGCGGTGGGGCCAGACGCTACTGTGTACAGTGCGCTGCACCAGATCCGTCAGCGGGCGGGGATGCCGGATATCGTTGCGGGGCTTTCGCAGTCGGATATGCGGACGGCGATCCGTCGTGAGCGGCAGGTAGAGCTGGCATTTGAGGAGCATCGTTTCTATGACGTGCGGCGTTGGAAGATCGCGGGTGTGACGGAGAATGTTCCGGCGTATGGTGTGGATGTGGCGGTGGTTCCGGGGAATCCTGGTGGGTATGGTTATACGCGTAAGGTGGCATTGAGCGGGAAGGCTTTTTTGCCGCAGCATTACTGGCTGCCGATACCGAGGGCCGAGATACAGGCGTCGAATAATCAGCTGCAGCAGAATCCGAATTATTAAGAATTATGGACGTTGTACATATGTTGGGGCGCGCGCTGGCGGCGCGCGCCCTTTTGTTAGTCGTTTTTTTGTTGGGGGGAATGGTTTATGGGCAGGATTTTTTGGTGGTTGATTCGGCGCGGAGGTACCAGGTGATGGATAATTTTGGGGCTTCGGATGCGTGGTCCTGTCAGTTTGTTGGCCGGTGGCCGGATGTGAAGAAGAACGCGATGGCGGACTGGCTGTTCAGTGTGGATACGATGAAGGACGGTTCGCCGAAGGGGATTGGGTTGACGATGTGGCGATTTAATATTGGTGTGGGGACGGCGGCGCAGGAGGATGGTAGTGGGATCAGAGATGTGTGGAGACGCACGGAGGCGATGGTAGACTCGGCGGGTTTGGGGGTTTCGGGAGCGCAGGAGGGGCAGAAGTGGTTCGTGAAGGCGGCGCGGGAAAGAGGGGTGAAGCAGGTGCTTGGTTTTTTGAACAGTCCGCCGGTGTGGTTGACGAAGAATGGGAAGGGGTTTGCTTCTCATGGTGTTTCCAATATTGACCCGGGCAGGTTTGGGGAGTTTGCCCGGTGGATGGTGGGGGTGATGGCTTTGTCGGGGCTTGATTTTGACTGGATAAGTCCGGTGAATGAGCCGCAGTGGGATTGGAGCGATGGCGGGCAGGAAGGTTGTCCTTATTCGAACAATGAAGTTGCGGGGCTTGTGCGGGTGTTGAATGGGGCGATGGATTCGGCGGGTTTGAGAACGAAGATATTATTGCCGGAGGCGGGTTCGATAAAATATTTGTTTGAGGATGGGGATAAGCCGGGGAGGGGGAGACAGATCGGGGAGTTTTTTGGGTTTGGGTCGCGCAATTATGTCGGGGGGCTTTCGCGGGTCGGAGGGGTTGTGGCGGGGCATAGCTATTTTTCGACGGCGCCCTGGGAGAGAGGGATAGGGTGGAGGAAGAGGGTGGATAGCCTTGTGGCGGTTGCGGGTGGTGGTGGTTTGGCCCGGAGCGGCAGCGGCGGTTCACGGGGGTTGAAGTATTGGCAGTCGGAGTTCTGTATACTGGGGGATGATGCGGGGGAGATCAGGGGGGATCATCGGGATACGGGGATGATGGCGGCACTGTATATGGCGCGGGTGATCCACAACGATGTTGTATATGCGCGGGCGGCGGCCTGGCAGTGGTGGCTGGCTATTTCGCCGTATGACTATAAGGATGGGTTGATCTATGTCGATAAATCGGAGACGGACGGGAGGTTTTGGGATAGTAAGAAGCTGTGGGCGCTGGGGAATTTTTCCAGGTTTGTGAGGCCGGGGATGACCCGGGTAGGAGTGGGAGGGTTTGATGAGGGATTGCTGGTTTCGGCGTACAGAGATTCGCGACGGAGGAAGCTGGTTGTGGTGTTGATCAATCTTTTGGGAGGGGGCCGGGAGATATCGTTGGAAAGGGTAGGAGGGAGTGGGTGGTGCAGCTATCTGACGAGTGAGGGGGATGATCTTCGGAAGAGGCTAGTTAAAGGCAGGAAAGTGGCGGTGCCGGGCAGGAGTATCTGTACACTGACGGCAAATTATTAGATAATTTTTTTAAGCGGAACTATGAAGTATCGGGTAGTTTGTTTGGTTTTATTTGTTGCTAGTTTTTTGTTGTGGGGGAAGGAGAGTTTTGGGCAGGCGCATCGGTTCGAGCTGGGTGATTCAGCGTTCTTATTGGATGGGAAGCCTTTTCTGCTGATCTCCGGGGAGATGCACTATCCGCGGATACCCCGTGAGGCGTGGCGGGCGCGTATGAAGATGGCCAGGGCGATGGGGTTGAACACGATCGGGACCTATGTCTTCTGGAATGTTCACGAGCCGGAAAAGGGAGTATTCGACTTCTCGGGTAACAACGATATAAAGGCGTTTGTACAGATGGCGAAGGAGGAAGGGCTTTGGGTTACGCTGCGTCCGAGCCCGTATGTGTGCGCGGAATGGGAGTTTGGGGGATATCCCTACTGGCTGCAGAATGAAAAAGGGTTGGTGGTAAGGAGCAAGGAGCAGAGTTATCTGCACGAATACGAGAAATATATCCATGAGGTTGGGCGCCAGCTCTCGCCTTTGCTGGTCGGGCATGGCGGCAATATCCTTATGGTACAGATAGAGAATGAATATGGTTCTTATGGAAGTGACAAGGAGTACCTGGAAATAAACAGAAAATTTTTTACGGAGGCGGGATTCGACGGGCTGCTGTATACCTGTGATCCGGCGCAGGATATTGACAAGGGACATCTGCCGGGGTTGCTGCCTGCGATCAACGGCGTCGATACTTTGGAGGTCGTGAAGCGAAAGATCAGGGAGAATCATGGGGGGAAGGGGCCGTTTTATATAGCCGAGTGGTATCCAGCCTGGTTCGACTGGTGGGGTGCGCCGCATCATACGGTGCCGTCTGAGCGATATGCGGGGCGGCTGGACACAGTGCTGGGAGCCGGTATCTCCATCAATATGTATATGTTTCATGGAGGGACCACGCGGGGGTTCATGAATGGGTCGAACTACAAGGGTTATACTCCTTTCGAGCCGCAGACGAGCAGCTATGACTATGATGCGCCGCTGGATGAGGCGGGGAATGCGACGCCGAAGTTCATGGCTTTTCGCCGGGCCATTGAAAAGCACCTGCCTGCGGGAACGCGGCTACCGGATGTGCCGAAGGCTAAGCCGACGATGGTTCTACCTTCCGTCCGGTTGAAGGATGTGGCTGGGCTTTTTCAGGCGTTGCCGGCCGCGGTTAAAGGGGATACGCCACTAACTTTTGAAGACCTGCATCAGGATTATGGGTTTGTGCTCTATCGTACCCGCCTGGCTGGGGGACGCCGGGGTGTGTTGCGGGTGGGAGCGGTTCGGGACTATGCGTTGGTGTTTGTCAATGGTAAGCGTGTGGGCATCCTCGATAGAAGATTGGCGCAGGATAGTTTGGTTGTTGATATGCCTGCGGGCGAGGTTAGGTTGGATATTCTGGTCGAGAATATGGGCAGGATCGATTTTGGGCCTTATTTGTTACAGAATAAGAAGGGTATCCTGGGGGACGTGAGTTTTGACGGAGATGTTTTGAAGGGGTGGGAGCATTTTGGGTTGCCGATGAAGGAGCCCCGGTTGGGTGGGGTCGCGGGCGCGCTTGGGATGAGTGGTGTTCGCGTGGGTGGGGTGAGTGGGATTGGCGCGCGTGGGGTGAGCAGTGTTGGCGCGGGTGGTGTGGCTGGCGCGGTAGCGGGGGATCAGCCTGTTTTGCGGAGGGGGAGTTGGCGGCTGATGCGGGTGGCGGATACCTATCTGGATATGCGCAAGTGGGGTAAGGGAGTGGTGTGGGTGAATGGGCATAATCTGGGGCGGTACTGGTCGATCGGGCCGCAGCAGACGATCTATCTGCCGGCGGAATGGTTGAAGAAGGGGGACAATGAGGTGGTAGTGCTGGAGCTGACCAAGCCGGGACAGGAAGAGTTGGGGGGATTGGATAAGCCGATCCTGGATGTTTTGCAGTAGGTGTTTGGCGCGTGGGGAGTTGAGGTCCGGATAAAAACAACAAGCGACCCGGTATTCCCGGATCGCTCATTTTTAATATCCGCTCATTGGCGGATGATATTTTGCGCGGCCGACGGATGGTAGATGGCCCGCGGGCGGGGTCGGCCGTGATCGTTATTTTAAAGATGCAATATCGATAACAAAACGGTATCTGACATCACCTTTTATCATTCTTTCATATGCAGGGTTAATGTTTTTGATGTCGATGACCTCGACGTCCGAGACGATATTGTGTTCGGCGCAGAAATCCAGCATTTCCTGGGTCTCGCGGATGCCGCCGATCATAGAGCCCACGATGCGCCGGCGTCTGGGGACGATGCCGAAGGCATGGAATTCGATCTGATCGGAGGGGAGGCCGACGAGGATCATGGTGCCATCTCTTCTGAGCAGGTTGAGGTAGGTATTGAAGTCGTGCGGCGCGGAAACGGTATCGATGATAAAGTCGAAGTAGCCTGCGTATTGTTTTAGTGTGTTTTCGTCCTTTGTAAGGGCGAATTTGTGGGCGCCTAATTTTTTGGCGTCCTTTTCTTTTGACGGGGAGGAACTGAGCATCGTGACCTCGGCGCCGAGGGCCACGCCTAATTTCACGGCCATGTGTCCGAGGCCGCCCAGGCCGAGCACGCCTAATTTATGTCCCTTACCTACCTTCCATTCGCGGAGGGGTGACCAGGTCGTGATCCCGGCGCAGAGGAGGGGTGCCACACCTTCGAGGGGTAGCTTGGACGACACGTGGAGCGTGTATTTTTCGTCGACGACGATCTGGGTGGAATAGCCGCCGTAGGTGGGCGTTTTCCGGTCCTGTTCATAGCCGTTGTAGGTTGCGCTGAGGAAGGTCTCGCAGTATTGTTCCAGTCCTTCTTTACAGCTCTCGCAGACGCGGCAGGAGTCGACGAAGCAGCCGACGCCGGCGAGGTCGCCGACCTTGAAGTCTTTTACGTGGCTGCCTACACGGCTGATGCGGCCGACTATTTCGTGGCCGGGGACCATGGGGAAGATGGAGCCGCCCCATTCGCCGCGGACCTGGTGGATATCGGAGTGGCATACGCCGCAATAGAGGATGTCGATGACTACGTCGTGTTCGCCGGGTTCACGGCGATCGAGGGACCAGGGACCGAGGGGTGTGGTTGCGCTTTGGGCGGCGTAAGCTTTGGCTGGGATCATGTTCTTTTGATTTGTGTGGGCGGGTAGGGAGTTTTGTATCGTAAAATTAATATAAGGGTTTTAACTAATCCAAATGTTAGTGGGGGAATGCTGGCGATCACAACAGGCGTCCGTCCCAAAAATAGTCTTCGGTCCTTACGAGCTGTACTTTCTTTTCAAAATCCGGGTGCGTAACGCTGATGAGGTAGTTGTACTCCTGGGTTATTATCGCCGAGGGGACTTTTAGCAGGAGGGACTGCTGGTTGGTATACCAGTCCGATCCGAGCTGCTGGAGAACGGGGTAGGCCGCCAGTTTCCGCCAGTCGTGGGGGAGGTCGCGGAGGTGTACCTGTTGTACGAGGTCGTCTTCGTCGGCCACAGATATGACCATCATTCGATAGTTCTTTGTGGGTTGGATGGCGCCCCTGTGTACGACCAGTTCGAGGGTAGACAATGATCTTGACGAACCTGAATACAATACGTATTGTCCTGCGGCATTCCACCGGTTGGCGGCGCCTGAAGCGGTCAGTTTTTCGGCGTAGGTGTCCAGTGAGATGCGAAACAGCTCCATTGCTTCTCCGGGGCTTAAATGTTATCTCCGTATTCCATAGCCGTCAACCGGTCGAAGAGGTAGCGCATCCCGCTGGTGGTATCGAGGAAGGCGATAGGCTCCTTGCTGTCGAAGAAATAATTGGGGGTTTCGAGCCATTTGTCGAAGGCTTCGGCGTTGCCGAGGACGGCCCTTCCTTTCTCAAATACGGTCCTGAGCATAATGACCTGTTCGCTGAGTTTTTTGTCCAGGACTTTCTCCGGCTTGTAGTTGCGGAGGGTGCGCGGGCTTATGTGCAGCCAGCTGGCGATGTTGTCGTCGGTAAAGCGGGTCAGCTTTTTGATCGCCTTGAGATAGCCCGCGTCTATGGAATTGTTGTCCATATAAACCAGGACGTTGACGTCATTGAGGTCTCTTAGCTCTTTCTCGGGCCGCACCGCGTATAAGGATTGTCTGACCGCTTTGTCCATGAGCAATTTTTTGGTATAAAGGTAGTGAAAAATAAGGCAAATTTTCCTGGAGGGGGAGGCAAAATTGCCTTTTAAATTTTGTTAATTGATTTTCAGTTGATTAGCGATGAAAGGACACTTTAATGTCTCTCCATTTTGAAGATGATCGGCTGTTTTTTCCAGGCGCGGACCGGCTTTCCGCCCTGCATCGCCACGGACCATTCGGGGCTGGCCTTGATGACGCGGATGGCCTCGGTATCGAGGGTATATTCGGCTGAGCTTTCGAGGTAGACGTTGTCGGTTTCGACCTTACCGTCTGTGCCGATGATAAAGGCGACGATGGGTGATCCCTGGATGTTCTTATCAACTGCGTGGTCGGGATAGCGCATATTATGATTTAGGAAGTGGAGCCAGCCGAATGGGCCGCCGGGGAATTCGGATTCGGTCTCCTGAGGTGCGTTGGGGAGGTTTTTGATGGAGTCGGCATAGCGTTGATGTTCTGCGTTGAGCTGCGTGGAGTCTTTTTTGGCAATGAGTTTGCCGTCCCGATAGGTTTCGATGCGAAGGATGCGGTGGGTAGGGGTTAGATAGGACCAGGTACCACTCTTTTGGCCATGGGAATACAGTGATACGCATGTTGCGTTGCCTTTGCGGTCGTATGTGATATAACGGCCGTTGAGGCTTTCGGCTTTGGGGTCGCTGTATTGAATAGATGTGCTGCGGGGGCCGTCGACGGTGTAGGTGTTGACCTCGTAGAGGGTGTCGTTGATCGTGACGTGCTGTTCGAGGGTGACGGCTTTTTTCCCGGAGACGGATCTGCCGTTGTCGTCGAGGTAGATGAGTTTTTGTTGTTGGGCGTTGGACAGGAGGGTGGTGCAGAGGATGATGAGGGTTAGGGTTAGTCGCATGATGAAATTATTGTGCAGCAATATTAATGGGTTTTGGGCAGAAGCGGACAATGTAATGTATCGAAAGTGTACAATAGGGGAGGGCGTGAAAATGTAAGTGGTTGCGGGTCAGGGAGGGAGGGGGCTGGCATGGGTTCTGTTGGCTGCATGGGCAGCTTGTTGACTAAAACAGAATCTTATGTTTAGGACGTATTTGAGGTCGGCGGTACGGAGCCTGAGGAGGAACAGAACGTACAGCTTTTTGAATATTTTTGGGCTGGCTACGGGGATGGCTGCCTGTATTGTGATCCTGCTGTTCGTAGTTTACGAAAGGAGTTTTGATAACATGCATCACAGGAACCTCTACCGGTTGAACCAGGTGTCGACTTTCAGCAGCACGGGGGTGTCGGAGAAGGTGGCGACGACCATGTACCCGATGGGGCCGACACTGAAGGAGGAGTTCCCGGAAGTTGTGAACTATTGCCGCGTCATGCCACGGGGACAGTACGAGATAACGTATGGGGAGAAGAGGGTGTTCTTTCCGCAGACCTGTTTTGTGGATACTACCTTTCTCCGGATGTTCGACTTCCCGCTGCTGGAGGGGGACCGGCGAACTGCCCTGCAAAAGCCAAACAGCATCGTACTGACGGAGTCGGCTGCCCGAAGATTGTTCGGAGCCGCGGATGCTGTTGGGAAGACCCTTACCCATTTTGGAGAAGATACCCTTGTTTTCAGGGTGACGGGTGTTTTGAAAGACCCGCCGGGCAATTCGCAGCTGCAGTTCGACGCACTGGAGTCTCTTACCACGATCAGCAAGCCTGGCTGGATAGGCCGATGGGATAACAATTGGTCAAACACCTACCTGGAGCTCGCACCCCATACCGATATGGCCGGCCTGGAAAAGAAATTCGCCGCCTACTTAAAGAAACACCGGATCGGAGACGAGCAGATACGCTATGGGCTGTTCCTGCTGCCGTTGAGAGATGTCCATGCCAATGCCGCTGATATCATCTATGACGAGCTCAATTTTCAGAAATTTGATAGTCGCTATACCAATCTGTTCATGGCTGTAGGGCTCCTGGTCCTGCTGATAGCCTGCGTAAATTTCGTGAACCTGTCGACCGCCGTTAGTGCGGAACGCGCCAGGGAGGTAGGCATCCGGAAGGCCATCGGCGCCTTGCGCAGCCAACTGGGTGTGCAGTTCCTTTTTGAGTCGGTTCTGCTCTCTTTGATAGCGCTGGTCATTGCCCTGGGCCTTCTGAGCCTGGTGCTGCCGTATATCAATCGGCTAAGCGGCCGCGACCTGAGCCCGGTCTTGTTGCAGCATCCCTGGCTGGCGGTGGCGGTCATGACCGGAACGATCCTGCTCGGAATATTGTCGGGTCTGTATCCGGCTATCTACCTGTCTTCCTTCCGGCCGGTAAAGGTTCTGAAGGGCGGGGGTGATACCGGCAAGAGCAGAAGCGGCTTCAGGAGCGTACTTGTGGTAGCGCAGTTCGCCAGCGCTATCTTCCTGGTGATAGCGACTGTTCTCGTCTTCCGGCAGCTGAACTATATGGAGAAGCGCGATCCCGGCTTTGACCGCGACCAGATCGTTACCATACCGCTGCACGGGGTTACCTCCAATAAATACGCCTTACTAAAGGAAGAGCTGTCGGGCGGCCTGTTGGTGACCGGGGTCACGGGGGCGCAGGACGCGCTGGGAAGCTCGTTGAATACGATGGGATTTGGGTTCTGGCCGGGCGATGGTCCGATGCGCGTGCTTTTTACGCCCGGGATATTTGTGGATCCGGATTACCTTACCATATATAAGATCCCGTTGGTGGCGGGTCGCAATTTCTCAAGCGACAAATCTGCGTTCAACCACGAATTCATCATCAATGAAACGCTGGCCAGACAACTGCTTAAAGACCGGCCAACGGCGCCGCTCGCCTCACTCGTAGGGAAGCATTTCGGAGAGGATACCCTGGGCAGGATCGTCGGTATCTCGAAAGACTTCAACTTCAATTCCCTTCACTATAAGATAGAGCCGATGTTCCTGCTGGATCAGGGCGCGAGGTCGTTCAGCATGCTGTCGGTGAAGATCAACGGCCGGCAGGCGCGGGAAGCCATCGCATTTATCGAGTCCACCTGGAAAAAAGTTTTGCCGGAGTATCCTTTCGGCTATGAATTCCTCGACGACCATTTCAGGCAACTATACAAGACCGACGAACAGATCTCGCATATAGTGGCCATCATGGCCGGCCTGGCGATCCTTATCTCCTGTCTGGGACTATTCGGGCTCGCGTCGTTTGCAGCGGAAAAGCGGACCAAAGAGGTCGGGATACGGAAGGTAATGGGCGCGTCCGTAATGGACATCCTGTATTTGCTATCCAGGAATTTTATCGGGCTGGTGTTGATCGCCAACCTTATCGCCTGGCCGCTGGCGTGGCTTGCGCTGCATCGGTGGATACAGAACTATGCGTATCGGGTTGCCATCAGCTGGTGGGTGTTCGTGCTGGCTGGGGTGGCGGCGCTGCTGATCGCGCTGGCGACGGTGAGCTTTCGTGCGGTGAATGCCGCTTTGATGAATCCGGTGAAGACGCTGAGGGCGGAATGATCGATCAGACGGAATGGTCGCCGGGGTCGCGATGATCTATCTGTCGAAGTCGTTGGTCCAGCCTTCGTTCTTGAGGCGGTCGACTTTGGAGAGGACCTCTTCTTCGAGCTTGGACTTGTAGGTGGTGACGCGCTTTTGGACTTCGGGGTCGAAGGCGCCGATGATGGAGCCGGCGAGGATGCCCGCGTTCTTTGCGCCGTTGAGGGCGACGGTGGCGACGGGGATGCCGCCGGGCATCTGGAGGATGGAGAGGATGGAGTCCCAGCCATCGATGGAGTTGGAGGATTTGACGGGGACGCCGATGACGGGGAGGGAGGTGAGGGAGGCGACCATGCCGGGGAGGTGGGCTGCGCCGCCGGCGCCGGCGATGATGACTTTGAGGCCGCGGTCGGCGGCTTTGGTGGCGTAGTCGACCATGCGGAGGGGGGTGCGGTGCGCCGAGACGACGGTCAGCTCGAAGGGGACACCCAATTCTTCCAGCATGTCGGCGGCGGCTTTCATGACGGTGAGGTCGCTGTCGCTGCCCATTATAATACCTACCAGGGGAGAGCTCATTTGCTAATAACTTTCAGGGTGTTCTTTATTTTGTGCGCCTTATAGACCAGGTCCTGCTTTTCGCGGCTGATGATCGTGACGTGGCCCATCTTTCTGCCGGCCTTTGTGTCCTTTTTGCCATAGATATGTACGAAGACGTTGTCCATCTGGAGGACTTCGTCGAGGCCTTCGTAGTGGGCTTCGCCGTTGCAGCCCTCTGCGCCTACGAGGTTGACGATGGCGCCGGGGAGGATGGGGTCGGTGTTGCCGAGGGGATAGCCGAGGATGACCCGCCAGAGCATGTCGAACTGCGAGCTGTAGTTGGCTTCTATCGTGTGGTGGCCGCTGTTGTGAACGCGGGGGGCGGTCTCGTTGACGTAGACCTCACCCGTCTTGGTCACGAAGAGCTCGACGGCAAAGATGCCGGGGCTTTTCAGGTCCTTGACCACGCGGAGCGAGATGGCTTCCACCTTCCACAGCACGCCTTGCAACAGGTCGGCGGGACTTATCTGGTAGTCGAGCAGGTTGAGCCTGTTGTCGAAGACCATGTCGACGGGGGGATATATGGCGGTCTCGCCCTTGGCGTTGACGGCGATGATCTGGGCTATCTCCTTGTCGACGTCGATCATTTTTTCCAGCACGCTGGGGGTATTGAAGCCTTTTTCGATATCATCCTTGTGTCGAATCATCTGGACGCCTTTCCCGTCGTAGCCGCCCTGTCCGACCTTGTGAACGGCGGGCAGGAAATCGGTCTTGTCGCGGAGTTCGGACAGATTTTGGGTGATGACGTATTCGGCCGTCGGGATGCTATGTTCGGAATAGAATTTCTTTTGGGTGATCTTGTTCTTGATAGTCCGCAGCGCGGAGGGTTTTGGGAAGATCTTAACGCCTTCGGATTCTAATTTCTCGAGGGCGTCTTCGTTGACCGATTCTATTTCTATGGTCAGGGCCTGCAGGCCTTTTCCGAAGTTGTATACGTCATCAAAATTCCGGATGTCTCCCTGGACGAAGTGGTGGCACAGGTGCGCGGCGGGCGCTTCGGGATCGTCAGCCAGCACGTATGTTTCGACTGGATAGTTGGCTGCGGCCTGTAGCAACATTCGCCCTAATTGCCCTCCTCCTAAAATGCCGACTTTCATCATTGTCCGATAATTTGGCCGAAGATAGAGAAAACTAGTAAAAATACGCTGTTCATTGACAATTGAAGAATTTCTAGCTACCTTTAGGACTGGAACCATGCGTCCGGATTACTCCCATAAAATTTTCGACGACAAGCGATTGTATCATTTCTTTCTCAGAAAGGCACTCGTCCGGGAAGCGGTTGCACTTTTGTGACAATCACCCCTATCCGCTGCTCCGTAGTCACTGGCCTTATCCCCATTATCTAATTATTTAAAAAATTTTATATGTCTATTGCTCCTGCTAAAGAGCCCCGTACGAGGTCGGGCGCCGATGCCGACTTTCTTCCCCTGCAAGGGACCGACTATGTAGAGTTCTATGTCGGCAATGCGAAACAGGCGGCGCATTACTATAAAACCGCCTTTGGTTTTCAGTCGATCGCCTATAGCGGTCCTGAGACGGGTGTCAAGGAGAGGGTCAGCTATGTGGTTCGACAGAACAAGCTGACGTTTATTTTTACGACCGCTCTGCGGCCGGATCACCCGATCGCGGAGCATACCCATCTGCATGGGGATGGGGTGAAGGTGCTGGCGCTGCGGGTGGATGACGCCACCAGTGCGTGGAAGGAGACGACCGCCCGGGGCGGCAAGAGCTATATGGAGCCGACGACGCTTGCAGATAAATGGGGGGAGGTTGTCCTGAGCGGCATCCATACTTATGGTGAGACCGTTCACATTTTTGTAGAGCGGAAGAATTATCAGGGGGCGTTCATGCCTGGTTTCAGGGAGTGGAAGACGCTGTACAATCCGCCGTCCACCGGGTTACTATATGTGGACCACTGTGTAGGCAATGTGGACTGGAACCAGATGAATCCGCGGGTGGAGTTCTACGAGCGGGTGATGGGTTTCAGGAATATTTTGAGTTTTGACGACAAGGATATTTCGACGGAGTACTCTGCCCTGATGAGCAAGGTGATGAGCAATGGCAACGGGTATGTGAAGTTCCCGATAAATGAGCCGGCCGAGGGGAAGAAGAAGTCTCAGGTCGAAGAGTACCTCGAGTTCTATAAGGGGGAAGGGGTTCAGCATGTGGCGATGGCTACGGCCAATATTGTGGAGACTGTTACACAACTGCGGGATAGGGGCGTTGAATTCTTGCAGGTGCCGGCTTCGTATTACGAGGAGTTGTCGGGACGGGTAGGGAAGATCGATGAAGATATAGCGCCGCTTCGTGAGTTGGGGATATTGGTGGATCGCGATGATGAAGGGTACCTGCTGCAGATCTTCACCAAGCCGGTTGAGGATAGACCAACGGTGTTCTTTGAGATCATACAGCGGAAGGGGGCGCAGAGTTTTGGGAAGGGGAATTTTAAGGCGCTGTTCGAGGCAATTGAGAGGGAGCAGTCGGCGAGAGGAAATCTCTAGCCGAGGGGCGGTGCGAACCGGGGATGCGGTAGTTGTGAACCAGGATTGTGAACCAGGATTGTGAACCGGGGATGTGAACCGCTGGGGACGAACGTCTAATATTTAGTTATAAAACCTGCCTGTATTTTGAATATGGCAGGTTTTTTGTTATTTTGGGGTTTCGTGTATCGTGTTAAGCCCTATGCGTAAGTATTTTAAACAATACCTGGTCTTTTTAGCTCAATTGTCCATCGCTGGGGTATTTTCCATTGGTCACCTTTCCGCACAGACTTCTATTTCCACCATTCATTTTATTGACTACCAACGGTCTATTCCCAAGGTCAGCGATATGCTGCGCCGGAAGGAGGACACACTGATGAAGCAGTTCAGGGAAAAGGGGCTGACCTATCCGGCTCGATACCTGTATATCCGTAGTTTCAAATACGATAGCCAGCTGGAGGTGTGGGTGAAGAACACGAAGGAGGAGAAGTACAAGCTGTTCAAGACGTATAAGGTTTGTGCGCTTGCTGGTACGCTGGGCCCCAAACGGATGGCGGGGGATTACCAGGTGCCGGAAGGTTTTTATTACATCAACGAGTTCAATCCACGTAGTGAGTATCATCTTTCGCTTGGGCTTAATTATCCGAATGCTTCTGACAGGATACTCAGCGATTCGACGCAGCCGGGTGGGGACATTTATATCCATGGCAGCTGTGTGACCACGGGCTGTATCCCGATAACGGATCAGCAGATCGAGGAGCTGTATATTCTTGCGGCGCATGCCAAGGACATGGGCGAGGATTTTATTCCGGTGCATATCTTCCCGGTCAATTTCAACAATGCCAGGAGCGTAGGATATCTCAACAAGTACTTACAGACCTTTTCAGAATATACTCCGTTCGCCAAGAGCATGCGGAGCGCTTTTTACTATTTCGAGAAGTACCGGGACGTGCCTTTTGTGATGGTGAACGGGAAAGGGGAGTATGTCACGGAAGAAGTGGCGCCCAGCGAGGCGTCGGTAAAAGTTGCCAATGTGGAGGCGGTGGCGACGGCCAAAAAGAAGTCAGTACGTGTCCGACCTGAGCGGGTAAGCCCAATCAAGGAAGACGACCTGGCCAAGGTGGTGGACAAGCTGCCAGTGTATCCGGGGGGGAATGAGGCGTTCCAGGAGTTCCTGAACAAGCTCAGCAAAGAGAGCGTGAAGGACCTGGATGAGGGGCAGAGCAAGGCCTTTGTCATGGTGGAATATATCATTGATTCGACCGGCAGCCCGGTGTATGCCAAGGTTACCCGGGGAGGCAATGATCTGATGAATGAGAAGATCGAGGATGCTTTTTTGGGGATGCCAAAGTGGTCGCCCGCGAACAGGACCGGGGCCCATGTGCCGATAAGGCTGAAGCAGACGGTTATGATTGGAGATAATTAGAATTACTTCATTAGTATTTGTACAGTTTCCTTTGTTTGTTGTCTCAATACTTCCTGCCGGCCAGCTGTGTGGCGGGCGAGGACGTCTGCGTCGTAGTGGCGGATCGTCAGCAGGGTAAGTCCCTTTTCTACCTGAACATCGAAGAGGTCGGCGGCTGAGAGCGCCAGCTTTTCTATTTTGTCGGAGCGGTCATCCAGGCAGACCTGGAGGCTGACGGCGCCGGTCTGGAGCAGGTTGGGCTTGATGCGGATGCCGCCGAAAAGGTGATAGAGCTTGCCGACGCCGGTTTCCCCGACGAAGGAGAAGTCTTTGGAGTGGAAGTGGATGAGGGCTTGATCTTGTTTGAGCACGATAATGGGGGGTAGGCCTTTTATCGCTGAGTTATGTATGACGGTGCCCGGAAGAGACGCGTCGAGAAAGCATTTGACATAGAGGGGAATGCCCTTGTTCTGGAGCGGCTTGATCGTCTTGGGGTGGATGACCTGAGCGCCGTAGTAGGCCATTTCGATGACCTCGTCGTAGTTGAGCTCGCTGATGATCTTTGCTTCGGAAAAGAGTTTGGGGTCGGCGTTCATGACGCCTTCGACGTCCTTCCAGATGGTCTGGCTTTCAGCGTCGAGCATATTGGCGAAGACGGCGGCCGTATAGTCGCTGCCTTCGCGGCCGAGGGTGGTGCTTTCGTTGTCGGAGGTCGAGCCGATAAAGCCCTGGGTCAGAACGATCGGGCTTTCGTTGAAGAGGGGCAGGATCTCGCTGGTGACCTTTTGCTGAGTGTGGTTCCAGTCGATGGCGGCGTCGCGGAAGTTGGCGTCGGTACGGATGATATCGCGGACGTCGATCCATTGGTTGTCGATACCCGACTCCGCGAGATAGGCGCTGATGATGGAGGTAGAGAGCAGCTCGCCTATGCAGACGATCTGATCATAATAGTAGTCATAGTCGCGGACGGGGCGGTCGTGGAGGAGCCATTCGACTTCCGTGAAGAAGTCTTTGAGCTGGGTCTCTGCTGCGAGGTAGTTCCTGACAAGGAGGTATTTGGCGGTGGTGAGGTGGATATCTTTTACCTGTTGGAATAGACGGAGGGCCTCGTCTTTGTGGCCGCTGTAAAAGGCTTCGGCTACTTTTTCGAGGGCGTTGGTGGTCTTGCCCATGGCGGAAATGACTACGAGTAGTTTTTCGCCACGGAATATGTGTAGAATTGACACTAATTGTTGGATACGATCTACGCTGTTGACGCTCGCTCCGCCAAATTTGAAAATTTTCATTGCGCAAATATACTGGGAAAGGTCCCACCCGGCAAAATTGCTAAAGCTAAGCTAAAAATTGGGGATTCCCCCTTACATTTGTTTTATGAATGTCAATAGAAAAGTTCTAACCCTCGACGAGTTTACACTACAACAGCTGCGCAATATCCCTAACGCCACCGGCGAGCTCAGCAATCTGCTCCGGGATATTGGCCTTGCCGCCAAGCGGATCAATGTGGAAGTGAACAAGGCGGGGCTGGTTGACATTCTGGGTGATGCAGGGGAAGTGAATGTCCAGGGAGAAGACGTGAAGAAGCTGGATATTTTTGCCAACGAACAGATGCTGGGTGTGCTGAGGCACGGGATCAGCTGCGCGGGTATCGGCAGCGAGGAGCTGGACAACTTTGTGGTATTCAATGACGAGATATCCAACAACTCCAAATATGTGTGCATGTTCGATCCGCTGGACGGCAGCGGGAACATCGACGTGAATGTCAGCATCGGCACCATCTTCGGGGTCTACCGCCGCGTGAGCGAGCGGGGCAAGCCCTGTACGGCGGCCGACTTTTTGCAGCCGGGGAGGAACCAGGTGGCGGCGGGTTATATCGTTTACGGCTCGTCTACGATGATGGTATATGCTACGCGGCGGGGCGTGAATGGTTTCACTCTCGATCCTTCCATTGGCGAGTTCACCCTCAGCCATCCGAATATCCAGTGCCCGGAGGCGGGGAAGATCTATTCCGTCAATCACGGTAATTTCTTCCAGTACGAGGACAAGGTAAAGGCCTATATCGATGCGTGCCAGAAGAAGACGAAGGATAACGGTGGGCCATATACGCAGCGATATATCGGCAGCATGGTCTCCGATCTGCATCGCAACCTGATAAAGGGTGGCATCTTTATGTATCCGGGGACCTTTAGCAAGCCGAAGGGGAAGTTGCGGCTGATGTATGAGTGTAATCCCTTTGCCTTTATCATCGAAGTGGCCGGCGGGAAAGCGACGGACGGGAAGCAGCGCATCCTGGATGTGGTCCCGACCGAACTGCACCAACGTTCGCCGCTGTTTGCCGGTAGTAGATCAATGATGGAGGAATTGGAAGGTTATTTGAACCGCTGAGCGAATTCCGTCGAAAGGAATTGTTCTTTGTTGGCGTCGTCCGCGTCGGTGGACAGGCTGACGGGTAACCATTTTTTCATTTCTTCTTCGCGTCTGTTGTTGGCATTCTCCAGGATCGTTATGGCCTCGCCGCCGAGGATAAGGTGGACAGGGGGATTGGGCTCGTCTGCGAGCTTTACCATGACCTGTGCAGCCTTGTCGGGATCGCCGACGGGGATCCACTTTCCGCTTTCGAAGAATTGTCGTCTTTTCCCTACTGTTTGTTCATAACCTTCTACTTCGGGTGCGTAGCTCATGGAGTCGCCGGCCCAGTTGGTGCGGAAGCCGCCGGGTTCGACGCAGGTGACTTTGATGCCGAGCGGCGCCACTTCCTGGGCGAGGGATTCGCTGAAGCCGCTGAGACCCCATTTGGACGCCTGGTAGATCGTGAGGCCTGCGGTGCCTACGCGGCCGCCCAGGGAGCTGATCTCCATGATAAAGCCGGAGCCTTGTTTGCGCATGTAGGGGAGCACGGTGCGGGTGATGTCGATGGGCGCGAAGAGATTGGTGGCGAGCTGGCTGGTGACCTGCTCCTGGGTATAGGCCTCTGCTGCGCCGGTGACGCCGAAGCCGGCGTTGTTGACGAGGACGTCGATGCGTCCGAAATGCCGGACTGCGTCTTCGACCGCCTTTACGACCTGGTCGTGGTCGGTGACGTCGAGTTTGATGGGGTGGAGGGCGTCGGGGTATTTTGTTTTGAGGTCGTCGAGCTGCCGGGTGTTGCGTGCGGTGGCCGCGACCTTGTCGCCTGCGGCGAGAACTGCTGCTGTGAGGCTGCGTCCGAGTCCGCGGGAGCTGCCTGTGATGAACCAGATTCTTTCCATGTTTTTGAATTTTTTGATGATTCAAAATTACGGCGCGGGAGAGGGGGACGGTTTGTTGAACAGCCCGAATTTCTTTGTTGTGGGGCTCATGGGCGTTCGGCCGGCAGCCCAGGGGAGATGGGGCTCAGGAACCACCAGGGACGGGGGGGACCTAGTGTTTACGGCAGCGCCAGAAGGAGATCTCCCTGCGGTAGCGGAAGCCCAGGTGCTCGTAGAGGCGGATGGCGCGTTTGTTGGTGAGCGCCACGTGGAGGTAGGTGGTGACCCCGGCCCTCGCGTGCATCTGGGAGAGGTGGGCGATCAGGGAGTGCGCATAGCCGCGGCCGGTATAGGCGGGATCGGTGCAGATGGCGCTGAGCTCGTTGTAGCCGGTGCGTGGGGGTTTACCGTGTGTGGTGTGGCGCATACGTTCGCCGGCGACGGCCACGAGGCGGCCCTGCTGACGGATACCAAAATAGTTGCCCAGGAGGTGGGTATCCTTGTGATAGTAACCCGGCTGGACGCGGTGGACGAGGTCGAACATTTCATCCGCGTTGGCGGGGCCGAGGGGTTCAATTGCGGGGGTACCGATGGGCGTGGGGATGGGGGCAGACAGGATCATCTGGGCGCAGGGTAGCTCGAATTCCGCGGACCATCCTTTCGGGAGAACGGGGAGCCGGCCGATGTAGTAGAGGAGCTCTCCGGGTTCGATCAGGGCATCGAGGTCGCCGAGGGCATCGGAGGGTATTCCGTGGCGATCGAGTTTGCAGGCTATAAAGGGGAGGATCCCTTTCTTGTAGCGTTTGACAAGGTCTGTGCCTTCGGCGAAATTTTCCTGGGCAGTGGTAAGGGATGACCAGGCGGGGTTGTCTAACATTGGCTCCATATTTGCCAAGTTACGGGGAAATTATCGTTCGAATAATGAATATGTTAAAATTGGTTTTGGGGCTAATTCTTGTTTTGCCGATGTGGGTAGCCGCAAAGCCCGAACCGACCGGGTCCAGCATGTCGGCGGACATTCTGAAATATGTGAACGAATACCGGATCAAAAAAGGATTGAAGCCGCTGCAGGCCAATTCCTTTATCTCGTCGGTAGCGCTGGGGCACAGCCGGGATATGCTGGCGGGGCGAACGCCTTTTGGTCACGATGGTTTTCACGAGCGTATAGATAGGATCAGGAAGAAGCTGGGGCCATTGCATGTGGCGGCGGAGAATGTTGCGTCGGGGCCGATGAGCGCGCGGGAGGTGGTGGATGGATGGTTGCACAGCCCGGGGCATCGGAGGAATATCGAGGGCGATTTTCGGTTGACGGGGATCGGACTGGCGTTTGGGAAGAGGGGGATGATCTATTTTACGCAAATTTTTGCGCGGTAGGTGGTCTGGTGGGGAAAGCGGTAGGTGGTCTGGTGGGGAAAGATATTTGCGCGTTGAGGGGGATGCGGGATGCATCTCAAAATGGCGTATTTTTGATGCATGCAAACGATCATTTCGGTTCGGGACCTCAAAAAGAAATATGGCGATTTTGAAGCGGTAAAGGGGATCAGCTTTGAGGTGAAGGAAGGCGAGATATTTGGGCTGCTGGGACCGAACGGCGCAGGGAAATCCACCACGCTTGAGATCATAGAGACGCTGCGCGAGAAGACGAGCGGGGAAGTCATAGTTAACGGGTTCAACCTCGACAAGGACCCGGGAGAGATCAAGAAGATCATAGGAGTGCAGCTGCAGACCTCGGGGTATTATCCGGGGCTTAATCTTACGGAACTTATTGAATTGTTTGGGGGACTGTATAACCGCAGCGTCCGGCCGCTGGAGCTGCTGGATACCGTGAACCTCCGGGATAAGGCCAGGGCTAAATTTAAGGAGCTCAGCGGGGGGCAGAAGCAGCGGTTCTCGATCGCTACCACGCTGATCAATCAGCCGAGAATTATTTTTTTGGACGAGCCGACGACGGGGCTTGACCCGCAGGCGCGGAGGAACCTCTGGGGGCTGATCAAGGAGATCAGGAAGAAGGGGACGACCGTTATTATCACCACGCACTATATGGATGAGGCGGAGGTTTTGTGTGACAGGGTGGCGATCGTCGACTCGGGGAAGATCATTGCGCTGGAGACGCCGGATAGACTTATAGATAATTTGGTTGCCAGTGGTTTTGAGCGGCCGAAGGAGGTGAAGAAGGCGAACCTGGAGGATGTGTTCATACATCTGACGGGGCATGCGTTGAGGGAGGAGCATTGAGTGTGAACCGGGGGGGACAGGAGGAGCAGGGACAGTGTTGTGTGAACGGGGGAGACGGGAGGAGCAGGGACGGAGTTGTGTGAACCGGGTGACCAGGGAGGGGACCGGAAGGGGACTGGGATGTTGAAACAATTTTTTAACCAATAATATTTGCTACATGAGCACCGCATCTATTGATCTGCGTTATCCCATCGGGCACTATCAGCCTCATCCCTACTCTGAGCATCAGAAGCAGGAGTGGCTGAATGATATCAAATTCCTTCCCCAGCTGCTGGAGAATACCATTGTGAATTTGGATGAGGCTCAGCTGCAGACGCCCTATCGGGACGGGGGCTGGACGGTGCAGCAGGTCGTGCATCATGTGGCGGACAGTCATATGAATGCCTATTGCCGGTTCAAGCTGGGGTTGACGGAGGAGCATCCGGCGATCCGGCCGTACGAGGAGAAGGATTGGGCGCTGCTGAACGACGTGCAGGCCATTCCGGTGAATGTTTCCATTACGCTATTGTATGCCTTGCATACGCGATTGTACTCGGCGATCGCCGATCTGCCTCTGGCGGCGTGGGAAAGGCAGGTGTTTCACCCGGAGGCCAAGAAGGATATGACGCTTTGGTATCTATTGGGAAATTATGCGTGGCACGGGCGGCACCATGTGGCACATATTACAAACTTAAGAGAGAGGAAGGGGTGGTAACATGAAGGACCTTAGCTGGAAGACTTTGTCTTCTAAATACCTGTTCAAAGATACCTGGTTTACGTTGCGGGCGGATACCTGTGAGACCCATGAGGGGAAGGTGATCTCACCTTATTATGTATACGAATTCCCGACCTGGGTGATCGCCGTGGCCCTTACGGAGGATGGGCGGTTTATCCTGGAGCGGCAGTACCGGCATGCGCTGGGTGTGACGGACTACGAGCTGCCGGGTGGCTGTGTCGATGATACCGATGCCTCGCTGGAGGATGCTGTGCGGCGCGAGCTGCTGGAGGAAACGGGGTATGGTTTTGAGAGGGTGGAATATTTGGGGAAGACCTCGGCGAATCCTTCGACGAACAGCAACTGGGCGCATTTTTTTCTTGCTACTGGTGGGCGGTTAGTGCAGGAGCAGCACCTGGATCATAATGAGGAGATCGAGGTCTATCTATATACCCTGGATGAGCTGAGGGAGTTGTTGAAGGATAACGGGCTTGTGCAGAGCATGCACGTTACGGCGCTGTTCTACGCGCTGCAGCGGTTGGGGTATATGAAGTTTTGATACCGCTACGCCTCGTGTCGTACACCTGTTGTATCATAAGCGGACAGCCCCCATCGGGGAGATGTGCGTTTGTTCCTGATTGTCAGACGGATAACAAACCGGCATTACCTCTGTGTCATCCTTTCCAAACTAACCTCCATGCTGAAGCATTACGTGCGTATTGCTATCCGAAACCTTGCCCGGCAGAAGGCGATGACTTTTATCAATATCTCCGGGCTTTCATTGGGCCTGGCCTGTTTTATTCTCATCCTTATTTTTACGGTAAACGAATTTAGCTATGATCGCTGGCGCGCTCATGCGGATCGTATCTATCGCATCGACGAGATATGGACGAGGGATGACGGTTCGCAGTCGGGGGATGCCGGGGGAAATATGTCGGTAGCGCCTGCCATGAAAAAGGAGTTCCAGGATGTGGAGGAGGCCGTACGGTTTACGCCGGGACAGCAGCGTATCGTGAAGGTGGGAAGCCAGGTGTTCCGGGTGCCGGTGAAGTATGCGGACGCCAGTGCGCTGGACGTTTTTTCCTTTCCGCTGGTGGCCGGCAGCAGTGACGCGCTCAAGGACCCGCATCATGTGGTCATCACGCGTGACCGGGCCATGCAGCTGTTCGGTAGCTGGGATGTGGTGGGCAAGACGCTGATGGTGAAAGCCGACACAAGCTATGACCTGTTCACCGTGGCGGCGGTGGCGGAAGACATTCCTGCAAATACTACGGTATCGTTCGATATACTGGGCAGCTATGACTACCTGATGAAGGATCCCGGGCGTCAGCAGGCGGCGAACAACTGGCATATGACGTTCGGTGACAAGACCTATGTGCTGCTGCGGCCCGACAGCCGGCTGATGAATGAGCCGGACAGGCTTGCGCAGTTCAGGCTGCGGCATTTCCCGGAGGAGGCGGTGGTGCAAAAAGGAAAGAAGAAGGGTGCTGCTACTACTGCATATGTGCTGCATCCGCTGTGGGAGCTGCATACCCTGGCCAATGTGGAGGATGGGCCGCCGGGGTCTACTACCGACCCGAAGAATATCTGGATATTGCTGGCGATCGCGGGGAGTATCGTGCTGATCGCCGCCATTAACTTTACTACGCTGGCTATTGCCCGCAGCGCGGGGCGGGCGAGGGAGGTAGGGGTGCGCCGGGTCGTGGGCGGTCTGAAGAGGCAGCTTATTCTGCAATTTTTAACCGAGTCCGTGTTGCTCAGCTGTTTTGCGGCCGCGATCGGCTGTCTGCTGGCCTATTCCCTGCTGCCCTGGTTCGGTGAGCTGGCCGGACGGGAATTGCAGTTCTCTTTTAGCCGCTGGCCGGAGCTCAGCTGGATGCTGGTGGGGCTGACGCTGTTAGTGGGCCTGCTGGCCGGGTCGTATCCGGCGCTGGTGCTGTCGGGCTTTAACCCGGTGGAGGTACTCAAGACGAAGATCAAATTAGGCGGCTCCAACTTCTTTACGCGCGGCCTGGTGACCTTTCAGTTCGTGCTATCGATAGGGCTGATCATCGGGACCGTAGTCATTCTGCGGCAGGTCAGCTATATGCGGCATAAGGACCTCGGTTTGATAAAAGAAAATACGATCGTCGTCGACGCGGGGGATGTAAAAAGCGAGCAGGGATATGAGCTATTCAAACAATCGGCGCAGTCCAGTCCGCTGGTCAGGGGTGTGACGGCTTCATTTATAGGACTGGGTGAGGGATTCGGGGAGATGAATTTTTTTCTCAATTTTGGAGATAAGGGATCGGGAGTGATCGTGTATCCTGTCGAGGCCAATTTTGTAAAGCAGATGGGTGTGCAGCTGCTGGCGGGACGGGATTTCGACCCAACGATAACGGCGGATACGACCAGCTCTGTGATCGTGAATGAGACGATGGTCCGGGATGTTCTGGGGGTGTCGCCTTCGGAGGCTATCGGAATGACGGCTAAGGAAGGGAAGAACGGGCGTCAGCGTGTGATCATCGGAGTAACGAGGGATATCAATTTCGAACCGTTGAACCGCGCAGTGCGGGCGCAGGCTTTTGTGATGGACCCGCAGTGGCCGCCGAGCAAATATTTTGTCCAGGTGAAGGCGGGGGATCCGGGGCCGGCTTTGGCGGCGATCGGCGCTGCGTGGAAGAAGGTTGCGCCCGAGATACCGTTGCGGTATAGCTTTTTGGATGAGAACCTGGATCGATTTTATAAGTCGGAGGCGAGGTGGGGAGCGATCGTTGCCTGTGCGGGCGGCATCTCGATATTTCTGGCCTGTCTGGGGCTTTTCGGGCTGGCTGCGCTGGCGGCGGTGAACAGGGTGAAGGAGATCGGCATCCGGAAGGTATTGGGGGCGTCGACGATGGAGATCGTGCGATTGCTTTCGACCGGCTTTCTCCGGCTGGTGGCGATGTCCGTGCTGATCGCGTCGCCGATCACTTTCCTGGTGATGAATCGCTGGCTACGGGATTTTGCTTATCGTATCGATATCGGGTGGGTGGTGTTTGTGGGGACGGCTGGTGTGGCTTTGATCATTTCATTTGTTACGATCGCGGTGCAGGCTGCGCGGGCGGCCCGGGCGAATCCGGTGGGCAATCTGAGATCGGAATGACTATTTAATTTAGATAAACTCATAAACCTTTAGTATGAAAAAAATCACCCTCCTTCTTCAGGGCGCAGTCGCGCTCCTGCTGCTCGGGCTTTGTTCCTGTCAGAAATTCCAAAACAATCCGTCCTCGCGTTATGAGATCGCGACGATTACGAATACTACCGGACCCGGTGATAACGCGACGTTCATCTATGACGGGTATGGGAACCCGACCGATGTCAAATTTGCGGATGTGACGGAATTGACGCCGCACTATGAATTTTTGTATGATAAGAAGCATCGGATGACCAACTGTATCGGCGCGCTGAATAACGGCCTTTACACCTTCTGGCATCGGTATCATTACAACGCAAAGGGGCTGATCGATCAGGATTCTCTTTACCGGGACGGGGCGCTGAGCGAGGCTCCGCAGCCGATCGGCCATGACAATGAATCGATATTTTATACGTATGACGGGTGCGAGCGGATCATAGAGGTAAAGACCTACGATAACGCAGGCAAACAGGTGAACGATACGACCTGGTCCTATGACGTCAGCGGGAACAGGGTCCGGCCTGGAATCGTGTATGATCATAAATCGAATATCCGGCAGACCAATAAGATCTGGATGTTCCTGGACCAGGATTATAGCGTCAACAATCCCCTGCCTGCTGTTTCCTATAACCAGGCGGGACTGCCTTTGCAAATCGATCAGCCGCAGACGGAGTTTCCGGGGGCGGCATATTTCTTTTTACATACGACCCTGAATCAGAGCACGATCACCTATAATAAGCGGTAGCGTTATTCCGCTTCGGCTACGACGAAGACGCTGCCGCATACGACGATGAGGTCCTGCGCCCGGGCGCGGGACCTTGCGGCTTCGAGGGCTTCGGGCACGGAGGGATAGGCGTGGCCTTTGAGGCCGGCGGCAAAGGCCTGCTGTGCGAGCTCGGTCTCGGGCAGCGCGCGGGGCAGCTGAGCTTTCGTAAAGTAATAGCTGGCTTGTTGGGGAAGGAGCTCCAGCACTTTGTCGATGGCTTTGTCTTTTACCATTCCCAGCACAATATGGAGGTTTTCGTGGTCGGTGAGCTCTATCTGGCGGGCTAGCTGGCGGATGCCGTCTTCGTTGTGAGCTACGTCCAGGATGGTGTCGGGGTGTTCATGGACGAGCTCCCAGCGGCCGTGGAGTCCGGTGAGGCGCTTGACGTGTTTCAGCGCTTTTTGGACTGTCGCGGGCGGGAGGTTCCAGCCGATGTGGCGGAGGGCGTGTATCGCGGCCAGGACGGTGACCAGGTTCTTTGTCTGGTAGACGCCGGGCAGGTCGAGGGTATAGTATTCCTTGTCGTCGGCGACGGGGGAGGTGGCTATTTCCGCGACGAGGGTATGTCGTTTGTATTGCCAGTCGGAGACGTAGCGCTGTTTGTCGGCGAAGGTAATGGGGGCTTCTTCTTCGGATGCGCGTTGCCGGAAGATGCCGGCCGTTTCGGGGTGGCTCTCTCCAATGACCACCGGGACGCCTTTTTTTATGATGCCTGCTTTTTCCAAGGCGATGGCCGGGAGGGTATCGCCCAGGAATTGCATGTGGTCGTAGCTGATATTGGTGATGACTGAGAGATCGGGGATAATGATGTTGGTGCTGTCGAGGCGTCCGCCCATGCCTACTTCGATGATGGCAATGTCGACCTTTTCTTTTTCGAAGTAGTCGAGGGCCATCACTACTGTGATCTCGAAGAAGGACGGGTCCATCTTTTCGGAGATGGGGCGAATGCGTTCGACAAAGTCGACGACGGCCGATTCGGGGATCATTTCGCCGTTGATGCGGATGCGTTCGCGGAAGTCCCTGAGGTGGGGGGATGTATACAGCCCTGTTTTGTAGCCGGCCTCCTGGAAGATGGCGGCCAGCATATGGCTGGTAGAGCCTTTGCCGTTGGTGCCGGCGATGTGGACGGTTCTCAGGCGCCTCTCGGGGTTGCCGAGGGCGTCGGCGAGCTGGATGGTGTTGGTGAGGTCTTTCCGGTATGCGGCGGCGCCGATGCGGCTGAACATCGGGAGCTTTTCAAAGAGATATTCGAGCGTTTGGGTGTAGTTGTTGGCCACGGTTAGTTGTGGATCTTGAAATTGAAGATGATGGTTCCGACTGATTCGTCGCTGCCCGGGGTGAATTTTACCTGTCTGGCTTTGCGGAGCGCTATGGCTTTCATAGATGCCTCTGAGGTAGTTGAGCCGCGGGGCTGGTAGGTAGCGTCCATGACGTTGCCGGCTGCGTCGATATGAATGTCGACGGCGACTTTTGCGTTCTCGTTGAAGTCGTCGGTAAAGGCGGGTGTGCTCGCGATGTGGCGGCCATTGAGGCCTCTCGATATGGCCACTCCGCCGTTGCCGTGTCCTCCGCCGGTATAGTTGTTGGAGTTGGGGTTGCCGCCGGGTGCGCCCTGGTCGCCGTGTCCTCCGGCTATACCCTGGTTGCCGCCGGGTTTGTAGTCGTCGGCGTCATTGCCGCCTGTTCCCGTACCGTTGACGCCGTGGAAGACGGCCTTTGGGTGTGGTTTTGGCGGCGTGGGGGTGGTTTCCGGCTGTTTGACCGGCTTTGCCGCGGGTCTTTTTACGACCTCTTTATCGGGGATCTTTGTAGCGTTGGGCTTGGGGGCTATGGCTTTTTTTACGACCGGGGCTTCCTCTTTGTTGTTGTCGTCGGTCTCGACGTCCTTAACCGGCTCTTTTTCTACCGCCGCCACTTTTGGAGGGGTATATTTTTCCTTGTCTTCCGCGGAAGGCTTGCCCGGAAGGTATGGCTGGTTATCGCCCAGGCCTTTGTCGCTGTTGCCCAGGTTCACCTCGATGCCTTCTTCTACAGGGGGCTGCGGTTCCACCGGCTGGACCCAGCTGATGAAGAAGAACAGGAATACCAGCACGGCGAGGACGCCCGCCGTGTAGCCGGAAGCCTTGAGGTTCTTTTGGGATTCAAATTCATCTGCCATAGCCTATTAATTCTCTATCCGCAAGTTATTAATTTATTGGCAGATAGGTGTGCCTGTCGATGCATCTTTGAAATTTTAGCGCATTTTTGGCAAATTGGCTCACGCCTGCCCTTTGCTTACGCCTGCCCTGCGTGCAAGTCGCCGCCGGCGCTTTCGGGGTTGACAGGGCAGGGGGTAAGATCATTTGGCCGTCTTGTACTTGATGGGGTAGTGGATGTCATAGGCCATCTCGTAGCCTGCATTGGAGACGGCTATCAGTCTTTTATTGTGTTTTCTTTTCTTGAGGAGATAGATCGTAGCTATGGCGGCCGCCGCAGTAGCGAGGGTTGTGAGGGCGATGACTTGGGACTTTTTCATGACGAATACTTTTATTTTCCATAAGTGGTTACAATCCAAGTGCCAAAAATGTTTTAAGCCTACCCCAGCCGGTGATAAATCCAGTCTGGTAACCATCTAAAAACTTTTGCGATCAGCCACCAGCGGCGGGTAATATAGACGCGCCAGCGGTGATGGTCGAGGGCGTGGATGATCTGGCGGGCGGCTTTTTTGGGGGAGGCCACCCAGAATCGTGGGCCTTTGGCCATTTTGGTGTCGACGAAGCCGGGCTGGATATCGGTGATGTAGAGGTGGATCTTCATGTGGCGGGCCTTGATGTGGAGTCCTTCGAAATAGGTGCTTTGAAAGGCCTTGGCGGCGCTGTAGGCGGGAGAGTGGCGGTTGCCGCGGTTGGCGGCGACGGAAGAAGTTGTGGCCAAATGTCCATGGCCCTGTGTGGAGAAATAGCGCCATCCGAAATGGATGGCTTCGAGGAAGCCATTCACATTGATATCAACGGTGTCCTTGTCGATCGCGTAGTCGAGGGTTTCCGTGAGCTCTCCCCAGCCGGCGTTGTAGACGAGGATGTCGAGGCCGCCTAATTTTTTGGCGAGGGATTCGAGATGGGCCCTGGCGTCGGGCGCGGTCGCGTCAAAACATTCGGTGACGATGTGGTTGGGAAATTCGAGGCGGAGCGTATAGAGCAGGTCGTTGCGGCGGCCGGTGGCGCCGACCAGGTCGCCTCTTTCGGCATAGAGCCTGGCGAGCTCGCGGCCGATGCCGGAGGTTGCCCCAATGATAATAACCTTTTTCATAAGCGCTAAGCTACATAAAACGGGACAGCCGGTGTATCGAAATCGGGCAAAAGGAATGGGGATATTTGCGCTAACCGATTGATTGTTATCGGGTAATGGTTCCGGTATGTTTTTGGTCGGTTTTGGGCTATGATCAAGAGCTATTTAAAAACGGCTTTACGCAATCTGCTGCGTGACCGGCAGTTCACCATTCTCAACGTTCTCGGTCTCTCGACGGGACTGGCCTGCACCATTCTGATCCTGTTGTGGGTTTTCAACGAGCTCAGCTATGACCGGTGGCAACCCTATGCGAACCGGACCTACCGGATAACGGCTGCCACATTTGCACAAAGTTATCCATGGAGCGGGGCGCCACTGGGCGCCGCCATAAAGGCGCAAATACCCGGGGTGGAGTATACGGCGCGGCTAAAGCCGAACTTCCAGGCGCATTTATTCACGGCAGGTACGAGGCGGTTCGAAGAGAAAAGGGTATTCTATGCGGATCCGGATATACTGAAGATATTCTCGTTCCCCCTGGCCAGCGGAGATGCCCGGACGGTGCTGGCCCGGCCGGATGGGATACTCCTGACGCAGGCGACGGCCAGAAAGTATTTCGGGACCGAAGATGTGGTGGGGCAGCGGATCGGAATGGACAGCAACAGTTTTACAGTGACGGGGATACTCAAGGATATTCCGGCCAATTCACACGTGCATTTCGATATGCTGTTGCCAATGTCTTTTATTGCGAGGACCGATGAGGACATCGTCCATTCGCACTGGGACAATCTGGATTTTTATACGTATATCGTTTTTAATGCGAACAAGGACCTTTCGGGCACCTCGATCGCGGACATGGAAAAGAAGATAAGAGCGATCAACCATGCGGGTGAGCCGAATTTCGATGCGGTCTTCGGGTTGCAGCCGCTGAACAGGATTCATCTCTATTCAAAGCAGATGGCTTACGACATAGAGGCGCAGGGAGACATCGTGTACGTGCGGCTGTTTGCGATAATCGCCGTCTTTATCCTGCTGATAGCCTGTGTGAACTTTATGAACCTTTCGACTGCCAGGTCGGCGAGAAGGGCGAAGGAGGTGGGGATACGAAAGGTCATCGGCGCCCGCCGGGGTCAGCTGGTGGGACAGTTCCTGAGCGAATCGATGCTGCTCACGCTGGTGTCGCTGCTGCTCGCGCTGGGAATGGTGAAGCTATGCCTGCCGGCCTTTAACGCTGTGCTGGGCGCGAGTCTTTCGCTGGACCTTACCCAGGGATGGACGTCAGGAGGTCTGCTGCTGGTCCTGCTTTTCACGGGGTTGGTCGCGGGCTCGTATCCGGCCTTGTTCCTGTCACGTTGCCGGCCGATAAAAGTGCTGAAACAACGGGTAGTCCGGATGGGAGCGGGGACTTCGTTGTTCCGCAATGGACTGGTGGTCTTCCAGTTCGTCGTGTCGGTGGTGCTTATCATTGGGACATCGGTAGTTTATAGTCAGCTGCGTTATATCCGCAACAGAGATCTGGGCTATGACAAGTCCAATCTGCTATATGTCCTCTTCAAAGGAGACATGGCGAAGAACAGCGAGGTCCTTGGAGCGGCGCTGGGCAAAAGCCCGCACCTCCGGAACTATACCATCATCTCCGAGCTGCCCGTTGATGCGGGCATGGGGACGATCGGCGTACGCTGGAAGAATATCACGGAGAATCATATTATGTTCTCCGTCATGGGGGTCGACGAACATTTTATTTCCGTGTTTAAAGTGAAATTACTGGAGGGGCGGGGCTTTTCTCCCGCCTATGGGGCAGACACGATCAACTATATCGTCAATGAGAAGGCGTTGTCGGTCATGGGGATGGATCCTGCTACGGCAGTGGGGCAGCGGATCAGGCTGTGGGATAATTGGGGTAGTATTGTGGGTGTCGTGAAGGACTTCAGTTTCAAGCCGGCGCAGTCGGCGGTCGCTCCGCTGATACTGCGATACAATCGGGGCGCCGGAAAGGAATGGCTTCGCCGGACGGCTGTGGTAAGCACGGTACCGGCGGGGACCGCGGAAGCGATCGGGGAGCTGCGGACGATCTATCAGCGGATGAGCCCCATGGAGGCGTTCGAATTCGGGTTTGTAGACCAGCAGCTGCAGCGGTTATACGTCTCCGAGGAAAGGCTGGGGATGCTGTTCAATATCTTCTCGGTGCTGGCGGTCTTCATCTCCTGTCTGGGGCTTTGGGGTCTCGCTGCGTTTACGGCCGAGCAGCGGACGAAGGAGATCGGTATCAGGAAGGTGCTGGGGGCGGGGGTGCCTGGTGTGGTGTTCATGCTGTCGGGTGGATTTGTGCGGCTGGTGCTGGTCGCGGTGGTGGTTGCGACTCCGATCGCCTGGTATTGTATGGACAGGTGGCTGCAGGATTTTGCGTATAGGGTGAATATTAGCGCCTGGTATTTTGTGGTCGCGGGGGCAATAGCGATAGTGATCGCGCTGCTGACGGTGAGCTGGCAGGCGATCAGGGCGGCGGTTGCCAATCCGGTGAAGAGCCTGAGGGCGGACTAGTGGTGTGCGAAGTCTTTCTCGTAGCGGCCGCGGATGCGTTCCATCGGCGGGTTGAAATAGCCGTATTTAAGATCGGGAAATTCGTCCTGTATCAGCTCCATCAGCTGGCGGATGCCCATGAACTCGCCGGTCTCGCCGGCATTGATCTTTCCGAGGTACCAGTCGGGGTCGATGTTGAAATTGCGCCACTGGATCATGGATAGTCCGGTGTCGCGGATAAGGGTTCTCAGCGCCTCGTATTCTTCGGCGCTGTCGGTCATGCCGGGGAAGACGAAATAGTTGATGCTGGACCAGCCGCCAAAGCTGCGGACGACCTTCAGGCTTTCCACGATGTCTTCAAAACGATAGTTGTTGGGCCGGTAGTAGGACTCATAGACCTGAGCTCTTGCGGAGTTCATGCTGACGCGGATGCTGTCCAGTCCGGCTTCGCAGAGTGCGCGGACGGCCGCGGGCTTGCTGCCGTTGGTGTTGATGTTGATGCTGCCGCGGTCGGTGTGCCTGCGCATTTCGATGATGGACTCGCGTATGGTCTCCCACATCAGGAGCGGTTCGCCTTCGCAGCCCTGTCCGAAGCTGACGATGGGGAAGGGGGCTGACTGGAGGTGGGGAACGGTGAATTCGACTATCTCTTCCGGGGATGGTTTGAAGGTGAGACGGTCCTGGGTGGAGGGGATGGTCTCTTCCTGGGGCTGGAAGGAGATGCAGCCGATGCAGTTGGCGTTGCAGGCGGGGGAGGAAGGAATGGGGCATTCCCAGCGGCCCATGAAGTAGTTGCGGGCGGCGGGGCAGTGGTATGTCAGGCAGCAATTCTCGGCAAGGTGTTTGATCAGCCGGTTTTGCGGGTAGGCTTTGAGGATAGAATCGACGCCCTGGTTGATGACGTCCCAGTCATAGCCGGCGCAGTCCTGGCGGATATCCTGTTCGATGCGGACGGCAGGGACGTAGAATTTGCTGTCATGCCAGCCGGCGGCGGTGTAGCAGAACAGCGGGAGGGTGGGGGCGTCGGGGGTGGTCTCGTAGGCGGCGAGGTAGAGGCCTGTGTGGGCGGGGGGGATGAAGGCGGCGACGGCCCAGCCTTTTTCGCAGAGGCGCATTTCGCCGGTGTGGACATCGATGCCGATGCCCCTTCTGCCGGGTAGTTCGTAGAGGGAGCCGCCGTCGGGGAGCTCGATCCAGTCTTCTTCGGGCACGGGGAGGGCGTCCCAGCCGCTGCGGCCGGTGACGTAGAGGGTGGTGTCTTCGAAGATGTTCCCCTTACCGTCGGAGTAGAGGATGAACGGTGATTCCTTGAGCATCCGCAAAGGTACGGATTACTGCGTTACTTTCCGAGATAGAAGCGGCAGAAGAGTTGGATATGCTCCAGCTGAGTGAACTCCAGGTTTTGGCGGAGGTCGAAGCTGAGGTCTTCTTTTTCCGAGGTGGAGATGCGGATCGAGTCGTAGGAAGTTGTGACGTCGTTGATATTGGACCAGAGCAGGAAGCGGCTTTCGGGGAGGCCGGGGATGGTGATACCGGTGTGATGGAAGGAGAGGAGCTCCTCTGAGCGGAGCCGTCGCTCGCAGTAATAGAGATACCCATAGGCAATGCTGAGGGAATGATGGACGACGGCGATAAGGATATGTCCCTTCATGAGCATGATGGTGCCGATACCCAGAAAGAAGATGATCTCCACGAGGCGGAAGAAGAGGTTGACGCGGGGCATCTGGCGAAGGACGTCTTTGCCGGCGAGGACCAGGAGGAAGATGTCGAGGGAGATGATGAGCTGGCACCAGAAGTAGAGGGTGTGGGTCTCTTCGCCGCGGAAGTGGCTGATGGCGTGGGT